>JAAUYG010106727.1_pt1 | contig 10717 bp, 5 predicted proteins | sample 7278091 | NCBI WGS metagenome assembly JAAUYG01 (sample SAMN14350201, study PRJNA611818) | marine sediment metagenome | isolation source: surface marine sediment (0.6m) | place: French Polynesia: Moorea | collected 2018-08
AACTTTTACTGAACACTGGCTCCGACTTTTGCTCAACTTTCCTAAGCTTTAAATCGGTAGGCAGGAGACCAGCCAAGTCGAAGCTAAGGTAAACCAATATTCAAGCACGTGTGAAATACCGCCGATCACTTCGCCACCTACCGGGCCTTCTAAGTCTTCCGTCTTTCAGTTGGAAGACTTAGAAGACTTCCGCTTTCAGAAGAGGCCTAAAAAAAGCGCACAGATTGCCATCTTCTGCTTCTGGAAGGTACAAAATAAGTTTGCCCATTGTGAAATAGACGAAATTCCCAATATGTGAATTACTGTGGCGTATTAGTGCTACATGTGAAAAAAAGAAAAATAAGTCCTACGTAGGCGCTATTATTATATACCTGATAAATCTCCCTATACTTTACCACTGAAACGATCATGCAATAAATTTCTACAGTGCACTTTGAACTTTGCATATTGCATTCTGACCTGACCCAGATTCTCAGCCAACAGCAAAGGCGCCTGTGCTTTATGTTTACGTAATTCCATTGTTTGTTTTGGCTGCGTTACCAAGGTCCCGGGCCGTTGCTATATGGGCTGCAGGCATGAAAAGGAAAAACATTTTGCACAATGCCGTACTGAAATGTCTGTTTCTTGTGTAAAATGCGACTTAATATCACGCATAGTGTTCTAAAAGTGAAGTAGCAGGTATATAATAATAGGGTTATTGCACTTGTTCAAGGATTAATTGTGGTATGAAGCTCGGGCCTGCGCCAGTGATTTGGCCATACCACAATTAATCCTTGAACTTATGCAATAACCCTTAAATATCTCCTACATAGTACTTAGTATTATCTCCTACATAGGAGATAATATCTCCTACGTAGGACATAATAGTAAGCCCTACATAGGACTTATTAACTTAAGTCCCACGTAGGAAATAATAAGTCCTATGTAAGATATATTATCTCCTACATAGGAAATAATAAATCCTACGTAAGATATATTATCTCCTACGTAGGAGATAATAAGTCCTACGTAATAGATATTATCACCTACGTGGGACTTAATATTTTGTTCTCAGTTTCTAATAGTCTACATGGACATGGTTAAGGGCGGGTGTGGCTGCATGATTACCTACTGTATGTGTTTTCACTCCTTGTATATTGATGTGGCTTAAATCTGGAAAATAATTCACAGCAGGGAAGATATATATATGATAGCCTGGTACCTTTCTATGTCCCCGGGTCTATGTCCAAGCGGCTGTGAAATATAAAATATTGCATAAGACCCACCATACCGAACCCGTATTATCGCTCAGCGATTTCGTCATTTGGTTTCATTGTTTTGTTTCGTCATTTCGTTTCGTCATTTCGTCGAATACATAAGCCTGATTACACAGTTTACCTGTTTACTGTTACTTTTAATGTTGTGTTAACATATTTCAAACTTTATTTCCTACAGCCGCACCTTTCGAAAACCAAGGCATGTGTGAATTATGACAAAAAGTATAATTGTCTGATCAGTGTATACTAGTATTACCACCACAGTTCATTGTCCTGGTTAAGTACACCTATCATAGTTGCACATGTATTTAGTAAATGCAGAAAAAATAAGGCCACATCCATGAAGCCCATAGTGAAATAATTGAGGTCGTTATCCATAATCTGTGAAAGCTATGATGCCAGAGCGTTTGATCCATCACGATGCTTACGTGTACCTGACAGTATACCGTGCAACAACTTTGTGGGCCAAATGTTGAGACTGTTTTGTATGCTTAGCTTCCATGTTAGATATCACAAGCAACTCATATGTGACTTGGTGCTTTTAGAGCATATTGATCTTTGATAATTGGGTAAGAGAATTTAGCTTTTTAATAAATTTATTACTCCATGCTGAGCCAGGAGAGTCGTGCAGTTGAAGAAGTTTGTTGCTTTTCATGTAATGGTAAAGTATTTGCAAATGTAATCATATTTATGGCTACATGGGATATGTGTGGGTATGCTGTAACAAAAATATCCCTTTAGCCACTGTACGTGGCTAAAGACCCAGGTATTCATTTAGCCACAACGAATTTTCTTTATAGTCACAATGTATCGCCAGGAGAATTTTTTTGTTGCAGTGTGAAATATGTAATTTAATTATTACTTAAGAATTAACTTTTAGGTGTAGCTAAATGAATGTGCAACATATATTCTTTTAACAAATTTTAATGGATGGCATATACATGTACATGATTCAGCTGATTGACAGATGGATCAGTTTGCTTCTGGTTGGTCAACATATGCTGTGTGTACCAGTTCATTTTTACCATATGAACACATCTGGAATGAACCGCGATGAATTGGTATGGTTTATCACAAAAGGTATGTAACATTAAGTTAATGTTACATACCTTTTGTGATTAATTTAAGGGTCTTTTTAAGGCCTAAGATGAAGCATTTATGTTTGGGGACCTGATTTGATCCGAATACGCCGGGCGCCTGCTGGGTGTAAAAGTCTTGGGCCGGGAGTTAAAAATCTTGCATTGGGCATAAAGCTACTAGTACCCCCATCCAAAGTTACCACATTGGGCATTATTAAAACACATTGTGCTGAGCATAAAGCTATCCCCTGCCAAAATTACCCTGCTGGGAGTTAAACATCTTTTGCCAGGTGTAAAATTACCCCGCCCAAACCCATCATTCCCACCAAGCCAGACCTGGGCCAGGCATTTGAAGACCACATTAATCTCAGTTATTCTGCTTGTCTGGATACCTTATACATGTTATACATGCTATAACCAGAAATGAAGGAGTAAAGATTGTAATGTAACGGAACCAAATTATGACCCGCCGACTATTCATGGTGTCTGACTGTCGCTAGTATGGCGACTACATTGGGTCATCTTATTCTAAACAAGTTAGATACTTATATCACAATTGTTGATTCTTCACTATTGTGTCCTTACATGTACAACTTTGGAAATTGTTTTCACCAACAACTTATTGGTGAGAGTAATTCTCAGCAATATAAAAAAATCATAATTTATTACTTTTTTTATGAAAGCGAAATCCATTGCCGGCCTTAGTTATTACAATGTATTAGTAAGACGTTCACTAAACATGCTAAAAAGCCTGTACTCTGTGTGTTGGATTGCAAGGCCAGATGGGCCTGATTTACAGTGGGATTTCTTCAGTTGATATTGGCTCATAATTATTTGCATAAAACTAAAACATATTCAACACAAGGAACACATTCAAGAAACAAAGACAACCAGAATTCCAAAATTTATTTCGCTTCCAGTTTATAAATCATAGACGAACATTGTGTTTTGGTACACACTATCAAAATCACTGCACCTTAATTGATGCATATACTACTATACTAGTATTACTGGCAGGCCCTAACACATGATATTTTCATTCGATCGTTTATATACATAATTTTTAGTTGTCAGGGTAAGTGGAATAAGTTGCAACAATATCAATATACACATGACATGCATGATGTACTATATTCAGATATTTAGACTGTCATTTCACTGTTTACTCATTTCACACATGGTATAGACACATGGTTGCCTTACTTGGCAAACCAGCTTTCAATGGTGTACAGGCATTGTTGGCGCTGCTATGTCACCATCTGGAGATCATGGAGATGTCTGGCCTTGCGCTGGCCTGGATGCATTGGGTGGGGACTCCATTGGATGGGGACTCTACTTGATCATGTTGATGTGCATGCACATGGATCATGTAAATCCTATGGCGTATCGGCCTCATTGGCGTTGAGCTGCATCACCATCTGGAAAGGCGGAGCCTTTCACGGGGCTAGGTGGGGACTCACTGGGCGTACAAGGATCGTACCACACCCACCTAAAGGTGGCCAGTTTATGTGACCACTACTTGGGAGTCTGGATCCAGGGCTGATGCAGTGATCTGAGTTGGCAGAAGATGGGGATATATCCAGGCCAAAGCTTGCCTCTTCTTTGACCATGCTGACAGGATGTAGTTTCAGCAAAGGAGGCACATGTGGCCCAGCCATACATTGGGAGTTGATGGGGTTAGGTGCTGGAAGGTCCACTTTGCTTTTTCTTGTTGACCGCCTGCACTTTAGGAAAGGTCACTGGCTTGTTCCAGCAGGTACAACCTGGACTAGTAAATGTGATAAAGGCTGACTGGGAGATCTGGCCTATCAACAGTTAGATCAACCAGCAGCGGAATGTAGGACTTCAGCATCTTAAATATCAACTGGCTTACCAGACACCTGACAATATTATGTACCACCTATGATTGGGGCATCCCATCCTCTGACTGGATCCCCTATCGGCTTGCCGACTTTTTTTTTTTTTTTTTTTTCCTCCTCCTCGGTTTCCTCCTCCTCGGTTTCCTTCCGCCGCCAAATATGGCATTCTCAGAGGCCAAACACAATGAAGGAAACCTTGCATTGCCCTGGTATTTTAGGAAAAGCTTCTTATAGGTAGTCTTCAGAACAAGTTTAAATTTTTTTCTGATATAATAATTTTCTACCAAATTATGGGGGTTTTTTGAGTAAAAATAGCTCAAAAATGCATTCTCAGAGGGCAAACACCATGAAGGAAACATTGCATTGTCCCGGTATTTTAGGGCATGCTTCTTATAGGTAGTCTTCAGAACAAGTTTAAATTTTTTTTCCAATGCAATAATTTTCTACCCAATTATGGCTAATTTTTGGGCAAAAATAGCTCAAAAATGCATTTCCGGAATGCTATAATGGGTATTTTTTGGCCAACAGGGATGCCCCATCGCGTTGCACAGCAACCGACTGTCTAGTTGTTTACAGAGTTATTGCTTATATATATCTTGGTGAGTGAATTTGTCGCTGGTAGATGCATGATCTTAGTTTATAATGCACAGGGTCTTTATTGGTAGATTTATTAATACAGGAAATATTTTGTTTAGATTCACTCAGGTTTTGTTATCATGGTTACACCGGTAAATAAATCTGGTTATACAGACCGCATGTTACCAGTCCCCTTTTTAGCATAATATTTCTTTGCATATGCATGTCTTTTAGTTTGTGTTTTAAGAAGCTGACCGATTGCAATGCAAAGCCTCAATTCTTGAATGATCTCTTTTTTTTTATTCCAGAACAGCAACCGTGACCTCCTGAACCCGATTAATATTCAGTTGACCTATGACCTGGATCAGACGCCCCCGCCGGTGATGAGAGAGGGGGAGGAGCTGACAAACCTCAACACATATCCAGTTCTTGACAGAAGCACCGCTGTCCATAACTTGTCTGTGAGTCTTTGTCAAAGGGCTTCCGTGTTGTTGCTGTCTTGGTGGGGCTTCATTAGCAGGAGAAAACTATTAAGGAGAAGGCTCTTTTAACAAGTTTAACAACTGCATCGATCTGTTGTGCAAGCGAAAATGGGATAAGTCCAAGCTGGGGAACAGTACTTTTAGTGTTGGTTAAGTAATACATGTATCTTACAAATGCAAAGATAACTCCTGAAGCATCGAGTCAGACACATACTCCTATGAAGGATACCTTGCTGTTGAGGTTGAATGAGCTCAGTTTCATCTGTAATCTGGGACTGCCCCCATAGCCTAATGGCTAGAGCGTCCGCTTGGGGTGCAAGAGGCCGGGGTTCGATCCCTGACCGCGTCTCACTAAAGACATAAAAACTGGGAATTTTGCGCTTCTCAGCTTGGCGCTTGACATTAATGAGTTAGGCAACCGACTGGCCTGCTTGGAGTCAGTATAATTGACTTGGCACCCCAAAACTGTCAGGCGTAGATCGTTCGCCAAGAAAATGACAAGTCCAAATTAACTCACCGCAACTACATGAACTACACCTGCATGCATCACCGAATCCTGAGAGGCTGACAGGCGACTTTAAGCCTGATTACCACCCCCAGCCCCACCCTTCCATTCATCTGTGACCTGATCAGTGAGGTTCTACTGTATAAATATTATGGGTAGGTAATCACGTTTTGCTGAGAAATGTTTTACATTGCCATTTTGTCCTCATTGTCCCACTGATTTTTACTCTCGAAGCATTATCAATAATATATACGTGTACATATATATGAGACAAAATTTTGTTGTTCCTTATCAGGTGGAATTTATGAAAGACTGCGGCATGGAAGGAAGATGTGAAAGTGACATGGAACTACGAGCTACCTTTCCAGAACTGAAAACGCAAGTGTTCCCAGTGTTATAAGCCACGAGTGAATAATGAAAGTAATAATAAATTTTGAAGCTGTAATTACAGTAATCAGTAAAGACGAGTGCATTCCAGAATTGGTTAATAGTAAAGAAAAATAGGCTATTTGCACAAATTTGGCTGAAATGTATTAATGTATTCTGAAGTTATCGAGTGGTGGCAATTTTCACTATCAAGAAACTTGTCCAGCAGTATCTAATGTTTTTTTTTTCAAAACAGCAGCCACAGGTCAGCAGTCTTGTAGATCGCAAAAATAATGACGTGGTGATTCTACTAATACGTTAAACATGTTAAATGCTAATAAGTTCTGAGAATCTTAGTGCATTTGCATCACAACATTTTATATATGGATTTCCTGATCCAAATGTGTAAGCAGTAAGATGACAAAAGCAGAAAGTGTAAGCCTGCTATGTTATTGAGGAGTGTGTCGAGAGAGTTAGTTTCTTGCTACAGAGATGGCGACGGTCAGCCGATACTGAGGGAGGGGGTGGACGAGGAACCTCGCCTAGACATCTGGGTTCACAACCGCGGGGAAGACGCCCACGAATCTCAGCTGATTGTTACACTCCCAGAGGAATTAAGCTTTGTTGGGGTTGATGACAGGGTATTTAAAAATTACTAACTTTTATGACCTAACAGGTAGATGTTTAATTAATTTTTAAAAATGTTGGATTGAAAATAATTTGGAGAAGTTTAATGGAGGTATTTTTTATTGAAATTTGCTTGTTCAGATGTTGGAGTAACTAGGTCATATTGGTTTATTCAGAGACAAAAGCGGTTTTATTCTGTTTTGAAATAAGGTACCGTTTATGTTATACCTTAGCAACTGAAGATTTAAAATGTCTTAAGAGTGAAGATTTTAGCTTTGGAGCATCAGGATTAGCCCTAAAGCCTAATTGAAGTAACTGTACATGTATTAGCTGAATTGGATTAACGGCCTCATCAGCTTACTATAATCCCACTGCTAGTCAAGGTTTTTGTTTCCAATTACCACAGCTGCATGCATTTATTAACGAAACATTGTTCTTTTAGGGAAAAAAATATTCTTGCCTGCCCACGGAGACTACTATCGTATGTGATCTTGGGAATCCCATGCTAAAAAATAAAGGTGTACATTTTGCCATTCGTCTGAGGCCCAGCAACCTCAAACCCTCTACCGGTGTAATGAACATTCTTGTGGAAGTCAATACGTAAGTAATTTGTAGTCTCTAGAGATGTATATGTACATGTATACTATTAACAGACCGATTTTAATGCTGTTGTTATTGCTTGCAAAACCTGGGTGTCAAAATATTTTCGTAATGCAATTTATAGCTTCTCTAAGCTTTACTGTGTAAAATTCAATCTCAAAGTACAGCTTAATATGGAGTTTGGGGAGTGTAGACAAAGCTTACATCATATACATTGCAGTATAGAATTTCTCATGGGTCCACAGCTTTGTACAGAATTTTGGTCTGCTGATCGAGCTTAGCACAGTCAAACCTGCTCTAAAGACCACCTGTATATAGAGACCACAGTCTTTTAAAAGACCACATTTTGCAGGTCCCCAGGGGTATGCTTTCCATGTTATTGAACCTGTATATAAAGACCATCTGTGTATAAGGACCACTTTTTGTTCTCCCTAGGCATGCTAGGGTGATCTTTATATACAAGTATTACTGTATTACTGTAAATAATTTTGGTGGCAAATTTGGTGTGTTGACCATTTAATATGGAATCTCAGCCTGTTGACCACTTAATATGGAGCCTGGGTACGGTGACAACATCGTGGTAATTTCTTGTGTTAATTGCTTAATAACAGATTTTGATATGTTGTCCGAGCTGATACAGAATTTTGCTGTTTTGGCCATCTAGGCATTTATCTGCGACCAAAGGTAGTTTCTACATTATGGCTGTATATTCTGTTTGTTTAAATGATAGCAATTAAAATGCCATTATAACACTATGGATAATTCATGGTAGGTCAGATATCATGATGGATTAAAATTAAGCTGAATGATTCTTCCCCCTAACTTTGTTTTCCTTCTGGGAGTGACACCATAATGGAATGAGTCGTATTCTCTTTGTTTCCAGCACAAGCATCGAGGTCTTCGAGGATGACAACCGAGAAACATTCCGGATGAGCGTTGTCACGGAAACCGATGTCGTGGTTTTTGGGTGAGCAACGATAATGCTCTAAGTTACGAAATAATGTTTTACACAGTTGGGGGAATGGGGATGGGGTGGGGGATGGTGAATCACTGGGGATCTACAATTTAGCTGACAGGGGGATTGTTTACTGGCGGGTGGGGGTGGGGTGTATTGCCCAGGTTGGACCAGTTCCAGGAAAAAAAGAAATTGAAAAGAAAGCAAGTTTTGGGGAATTTAATGCCGAACTACTCCCACCCCCCACCCCCCACCCCTCCTTCGCAAGGATCTACCATTGACAGTGAAATCTTACATTCAGACTAAAATAGGGTCACCTGGTCGGCATATGAATGTGAATACATATATGGGACTACATTGTAGTACTGGCATGTAAATAAATACCCCATAGGATAATTCAAATGGAGCAGCATGAGATTTAGAGACTTTATAAGTTCCCCCACACAGGGTATGAGAGCAGCCTCCCTGTGGCGCACCCTGGGTATCGGGTCTTGTCGGACATTTCGTTCAGACTTGGCCTGATAGCGAATGCTCTCACACAGTGCAGTTCTTAGACAGTGCAGTTCTTAGACTGTAGAACCATAACTTACATTCTTTTCTAGTGGACTCTGTGTAGACTCATAGGGCAGTTTACACCTGCTTTGGCACTGTATGACCCTTTTGGTATTGATGTGCCGTTAAACTTTGATATCATCATCAGCATCATCAAGGGGTATGAGGTTAATGCATGTCTGTTTGTTGAATGATGTAGAAAGGTTGCAGCTTAAATTGAATCATTCAACAATTGAATTAATCAAGTCTGAACATTATTATGATAGAATTTTGGGCCACCAGTCACAGAGAAAACGAATCTTGGTAAGAATATCTTGTATCTCATGTAGCAAGACATTATTTGCAATTTGCACGTATTGACCCAGAGAGAATGTTTTATTTCGTCTTTCAGGACATCAAAACCACCCGAAACCACTTTTGCGGGCAAAATTGTTGGAGAGAGTGCCATTAGGTTTGCAGATGAAATAGGAACTGAGGTTAAACATACAATTGAGGTAGGCAGGAGATTAAGAAATTTTGCATTTTACCATTGATATTTGAAAGTCATGCCTGTACAGTGGAAACCTGGAATTAAGACCACTTTTGGCAATTAAGACCACTTGTGTCCAAGACCAAAGTAATCTTACTTTTGAGGTTGCCTTATTTCTCTGAGGCTGAAACAATATAGCACCAGTCTATGGTGTAGCTCTGAGGCTTCCCATTAGTGTTCTTAAACTCTTTGGTGGTATTATTTCTGAGGTCTGCTTCACTGCATTGGAAAATTCAGGCAATCTGAAAACACTTATATCTACTGAATCTTGAAATACTTTGTATAGGTCCATATATTTGTAATGAAAGCATAAAATAATTTTATGGTAATTTAAATATCAAGTATTTCTGGTAAACTTTTTGTTAAAGCACCAAGCAATTCGTGAGCATGTTAAGGCAGTTATGCTTTAATACCTGTTATTGCTATGTGCTAACCATGGTTGCTGAAACCCAATGTTTTAGGGTATTCGTAAAATACAAGTCACACAAAGCGGTTGTAATATATATGCTTTGTGGTATAAGGGCGATGTATCAGTTAATAACTTTGCCCTGGACACAACTTTTAAAACCGTGAAAGTCTATCATTGTGACAAGCTGGTTTCATGATGTATACTTACATGTATGAGTTTGGGCATTATGAAATACCTCCAAAAAACGTTGACTTCTTTCATTATCACAGGTAAAAAATGCCGGTAACGGTCGTGTGGGAAATGCCATGGTGAACATATCATGGCCGTACGAAGTTCGGAGTAGCTACCCCCACGGCAAACACATCCTGTACCTGATGAAGGCACCAGAAGTGGGGGTAGGTGTCACAACTTTTGAGTTACAGCTGTCAGATTTGCATTGAGACACTGCAGGACATTTTGAGAAAAATTAAAAAAGAAAACGAAAAAAAAACCACAAGGGAAAGTGCAGAAACGAAGTTTACTATTCATCTTGGCAACGATTTTCTTTTCCATTCTTGAAAAGTCTGAAAAATATCTCCAAATTCTCTCTCAGAAATACTTTAAATGTATGACAGAGTCAGTAAGTAGTCTGGGTTGTGATTTACTAACATAGTTTCCATATATATTGACGGTATATATGCCATGTGGTTATGGTATAGAGATCCAGGGCCATTGTTGTAGTATGAAAGCCTTATGTTGTTCATACGCGATTGGATAATTCCAGAGTGTACTGAACTTCTGCACTCTTGGAGTTTTGCTCCAGGCATTTGTGTTTAAAATTGTCGGCCCCCCCCCCCCGCGCACAGCCGGGCTCGGGGAGTTTGAGTTTTGTTGTTGGTGGGTAGTGGGAGTCTATGCGTTTTTTTTTGTTTGGTGTGTTTGT
>JAAUYG010162907.1_pt1 | contig 10717 bp, 10 predicted proteins | sample 7278091 | NCBI WGS metagenome assembly JAAUYG01 (sample SAMN14350201, study PRJNA611818) | marine sediment metagenome | isolation source: surface marine sediment (0.6m) | place: French Polynesia: Moorea | collected 2018-08
CATCCGTTGTAGATTTTAGCTCCTAGTTATGACTTATTATCTCCTTATTAGTAGTCATTATATAGTACTTAGTAGTTATTATATCGTACTTAGTAGGATTTAGTAACTCCTACGTAGGACTTTTTAACTCATTAACTTCTACGTAGGAGATATTATCTCCTACGTAGGACTTAGTAAGTCCTACGTAGGACTTATTTTTCTTTTTTTCACACGTGGCACTAATACGCCACCGTACATCATAATATGTAAAAGATTTCACAAGAACAATACAATTACATTTTAATACACAGAGCTTACAGAAATAGTGTAACAGTACTGCCATGCGCACTGCCAGCTTAAATATGCAGCGAAGGATGTTCGACAGAATAACGTTCTGAAAATAAAAAGGTGTATATTAAAGTTCAAAGTTCAAGTGGCATTTGAGAAGATACTTTACAGAGGAATTGCAAGTCAGTTATCGTCCTTGGATTTTCAAATCGTCTGTACACGATATGCACTAATAGAGTATTTCAGACCGGCTAAGTTTTCTCCACAGCAGGTACATCCAGGTATTACCACGTCAGCGAACCCTAAACACGGGAAGCGCACATACGCCACGCCCAAAACTTATATAACATTTGGAATCGAAGTTTGGGGCTCTGCCAATAAAGCATTGCTCGATAGAATCTGCATTATGCAAAAGCCAATTATTCGTTGTATTGGGGCGGCTCGCTATCTTGAGCCCTCGTTACTCATACTTAAACGCTTACATATTCTAAAGGTTGATGAGCTATTCAAATTGTATATATTAAAACAAGATGCCTCTTTACTGCAAAATGAGTCACCAAAGCCTAACACCAAAAATGAGCAGGTGCACCCCTACGAAGCACGACATAGATCCAATCCGCCTCACAAAGGCCAAATTGAATATTACCTCTACAATTTTTTTGTGGGGGGGGCCTAAAATATAGTCAAACTTGCAGTCAAGTCTCACGACAATCCAGGACACGAACGCATTTCCAAAAGGATGAAGCGGAATTTATTAGAGAACTATGCTTAATGTTAGTGTGCATGCCAGATTTGAACAGTACGGGAATATGATGATTTGCCTTTCTGGTAGCCGATATTCATTTGTCATAAATTTGCTTAAATTTCTTAGTATGTTCTTCCAGGTCGCCGCCGGCTGGAGTTCATCTTCAGTTACAATCTTTAGATTTACGGTGGATGCCCTAGATTCAACGCCCAAATTATTTATTACACTGTATTATAATGAAGTTGTTTCCTCTGCTTATGTGGATCTGAATAAACATACATATGTACATACATACAAGTACCGTGCCAGCAGAAGGCCGTATTTCCGATTTTAGCCTTGCTTGACTGTGTCTGCAGAGCTCTTGTTGTCACGTGGGCGTCTGTCACGTGGGCGTCTGTCGTCGTCCGTAAAACCTGCAAAGATATTTCTTATTGCTAAGGAATAAGCAGTCAATCACAGCTTCATTGTCTTTGAGTCGTTTGTGTATTTTAACCAGACCCAAAGTTGTAACTCAACCATCATTGGGGGGATTTAATTTGTTCCATTAGCAGTATACCATTAGCAGTGCCTGAGAATACCATTAGCAGTGCTGGTTTGCAAGGTGTATATATTGGCAACAAAACATTATAAATGCAATATCTCCAATCGACTCACACGGGAAAACTATCAAAATGTTTTGATATGTACATAGCAAATAAATTCACAGCTGCAACTGCCTGTCAATACTGCTGAAACATTGCATACGAAAGGCGATAGTAAAACAAGAGTTGTTTGCCTGGTGTTGCCAGAGATAACCTTATGCTCTTTTGTAGGCCAAAGGTTACTGTTCTAAATCCGTCCAGCTCTATTGATCAGTATAAGAAACGTAATGTATCTCTCCAGACCGAGTCTCGAGACAAGAGTTGTTTAACTAAACGTCCAAACACGAGAAACGGAATTTCGAGGCTACACCAGACCAGTCGCCGTGTAGCTGTATATCACACGGTCAGTTATCAGTATGAATACTTAAGAGCATTGAGACAACTAACAGCTATTAATTCTATACAAAGCATGCATTTAAAATGTTTAATAATATATAAATAATATATAATAATTTAATAATATATTTGCTCAAATCAGCAGGTTTTATTATGTTATTAATCACCAAAGAGCGTGGGATATAAATATGAATAAATAACAGGCTGATAGAGTTAAAACGCAGAGCTGGACTTGGACACCTGCTTGAGAAAAACGTACTTGAGCTTGTTACATGTAGATAAATACCACGGTGGTGCGAAGAGCTCTCCTGCTATGCTCGCCGTGTCACAGACAGGAGAGGTGACTTACGCAAGAGATGGGTTGTTTGAGACTAATTAGGGCCATTCAGTAATATTTGGTGACTTTTTTTTAAAATGCGACTCACAATCTACCTGTGCCACTTTTTCAATAAGTATTCCAAAGACCATGCAGGTTGTACAAGTAGATGTGATCTAAAATATTTGGAGCCATTTGGGATTATTCTGTGCACTATTCTATAAATTGGCCTGTAAACAGTGCCTCGAGAATTAGTACAGTTAAACCTGTCTCTGCGACCACCTGAGAAACAGGGACAACCTGGAAATTAAGGACAGCTACTCCAGTTCCCTAGGCCTATTCAGTACACAGAGATAGACCTGAGAAATAAGACCACCTCAGAATTGAGGACAGTTTTTCACAGTCCCTTGGGTGTCCCTAATTCTCAGGTTCCACTGTACGTGGTCATTTCGACCTTGTGTAAGTAAGGTTGTGACCTACAAATGGCAAGTTTAAGATTATTGACCTCAGTCATAAGGCAATTATGGATATTATATAATCCCTAACTTGATCTCATTTGGCAAGTGGTCACTCAAATTGTCAAAGAACCTCTTGGTAAATTAAAATGCAAATGTATTTATATTGGCTACATTGCAGATAGGAAGTGCATAATAATGTCCTGGATTGACAATCCGTCAACTGCTTTATCAATTAGAACAACAAAATCAGTAAAATACCAATGAACAAAGTAGCCATGGACCTTGACGCACCGCTTGACAAAAGAAGTCAGTAAATATAAGTATATAAATACATAACATATATAGAATATTAAAAATATAAAAAATAACAAAATAAAAAATATAGGAAAATATAAAATATTAAACAACAGTAGCATCATATGAATTTTGAGACATCTGCACTACATGAACTTAAAAACGTCCTAAATTAACACACCCATTTAATTCCCTCCCTGCTGAACCATACCCTTGAACACAAGGTCAAAGGTGCCTTGTATTTGTTCTATTAGTAACCCTCCTTCACTCCTTTCGCTTTATGACCAACAATTTTTGACTTACAGACCACTTTGTGACAAAAGTGCTGATTGAGATCAAAATGAAGTTGAAGACTACAAAGTCATGGGTACCCCATATATGTGATACCAGTTTCACAGTCACAAAGCTCAGTCTATTTAACTCTACAGAAAGCCTTTTTCCAGCTAAAGCCATTTCGAAACAGTGCACTGAATCCCCAAAGCCCAAAAATGAGTCCCAAAATGACTTTGAATGCTGAAAGGCCAAACCACCCCATCGATAGGTTCTACTTTTACCGCTGAGTCCCAAATTGAAATGCGTTTTGTTCAACGGCAAGCCGTTTTCGAGTTACAAGTCATTTTGAGAAAGGTGCACCACATGACCCCAAAATGACCCTGAACAACCCAATGCCAAATATACTCCATATATGTTCAACTACTACCACACAGTCCTAAATTTCAATTCCTTTCGCTCAACCGTGGCCCGTTTCCCAAAGAATCGGAGTATTTGATGTTGCCATCGATCACAGTGTAAAATTTATTTTTTAACTTCGGTCATAGTCAAAGCTAAAAAAGCCCAACCAACCTTATAAGGAACACCACCATGTTTCTGAGAAAGGTTGGTTGCAAAAATGTCACAACCATTGAAATGTTTCCTCCTGTAGGATTTATTTTAACGAAAATGAAAAAGAAGTTTTTACGAACAGCCAACCAACTTTTATAGGGCCCACCGACAGGAGCCTGTAAAAAGCTTGGCTGCAAACTTTTCAAAAAGTTAAATTTTGTATTTTTTTACATGCATACAGTCCAATTTTAGCTAAAAAAAGAAGCAAAATCGTTAAAATTCAAACATTCGAAAATTATAAATATGGACAGGGGCGTGGTAGATGGCTATGTTCCTTCCAAATTTGGCAGTAATTTACTTTCAGAAAAATCAGATTTTACAGACCAGAAACGACGGACAACAGAAGCCGTCGCCATGGCACTAACTCTTCCGGCACAGTCAAGCAAAGCTAAAATGGGAATGTTAACATAAACTCATAACTCCTTCTCCTCGTGCACTCATTCGAAGCATGTACTCGCTCACTGGTTTTGTTTATTTCCAGAAAACTGGAAGCGTGATGAATAAGCAGGTTAAGCATTTCTTTGTACTTACCACTTTGGGGATCTTCTTTGTGGTCAGATGGCTGTTCACCACCATCAGGAACCTGATATGGTGGTGGAACGGAACCTCTGCAGCGGTTCGCCAGCGGCAGAATAACTGGCAGTCGACTGCCCAGCATGCCCACAAAATGAAGATATTGTTTTCTTATAGCAAAATTCCATTTCTTCCGATTGATGAACGTAATTTCCTGATGACACATGACGGATATGTGGAACCCGAGTACGTCCTGAGGGATGATATTACCTTACTATCATCAAGATGCCAATTGAATCTTTTTTGAAGCTGGCAGAAGAATTGGAATGCGAGGAAGAGAAGATCATCCTCATCCACAACATCGGTCGGTGTGGAGGGACACTGCTCACCAGCTGCTTTGATCACAGTGGACGGGCTGTGGCTTGGTGTGAACCACGTGTGGTGGATAATGTTTTGAGGCTCTCTAACTATGCGTGGAACAGGAAAACCAGCACGCGGTTGATACGCTGCACCTTTAAAATGCTCGCCAAACCATATCAAGGTTTTCATGACACTGCTCTAGGTTACGTCATAAAGGTGTGTACGTTTTTGAATGGGGACAACGAAGTTATCTGCAACGCAGTTCCTAAGGCAAAACATATATTTATGTATCGCGACATGAACACGGTCGCTTACTCCGGCCAGATGGCCCTCTGGTTGGTTCCATCTATCTTCATATTTTATCTTTCAAAGTGGGTCTTTAACCCCCAGTCAGTGCCTTTCTTCTTTCATTTTATTGGCACCAGAGCCAAGGGTATCGAGGACATCAGCTACAGATATGATCTCTTCCTAGAGTATTGCTACAGACTTCAGATCATCTCGTATGAAGCGTTCAACAGGATGCGTAATTGTGGTATTCCTGTGACCGCTTTAAGGTATGAGGATTTGATCAAGGAACCTGATCGCATTCTCACTCAGCTGATGAAAACAACCAATATGCCAGAGTGTTTGGCAGCAAAGGCCAAGGAGGCACTAAAGACTGACTCTCATGCCATTCAAGTAATAAACCAGAAAGAAATTGCTAAATTCAGAAGAAAAATTGGAGATCGGGATCCCAATGAGGAGTTATTGCGAGAAGAGATTCAAGAGATATCAGAGGAGCTCGGGATTCCAGGACCACGGGATTGGGAAAAAGAAACCATCACACTCCCCGGAACAATATGAACAAACTATTTTTTCTACAATTACGTTCATGTTGCTTTTTCGACTGTCATTTCTTGATTTTTATGCCACATTTTGTAGTATGAGAAAACTACCATTGACACAAAATGCAAAATATGGTATAACTTTTAAAATATATAGCAATGTAGATACATAAATGTCTGTCAAATGCAGCCACCTCACATTAAATTGCAGCATAGTCATTGATTTTAAAACCCGATTTCCCAAAACATAAAGTGCTGCAATGGAAATTGTGATCGGGAGAATGCGAATGATAATGGAACGATAAATGGGAATTATTACTTTTTAAAATTTAATCAATGCCAACTATCAAGCTACGACTTATTACATGTTAGATGTGCCTTGTAAATGTATTCTACATGGAAAAAAAACTAGCAATTATAACACTTGCTTATATTTTGAAAAGTAAAGCATGTGTATGGCTAAAAATACTCTGGGTACTGTTCTGGGTAGCACAAGTTCTATCTTCTACGTATTTGTTTCCCTTTGTTGAAACAGCCAGGTTTGAATATGTGCTAAACTCACGAACTTACATCTTAGGTCCAAAGACGTTTTAGAGAAATGTTACTAGCATCTTGATAAAACTTTAGTTTGTTTATTCTGTTACCATTTTATAGACACTAGCTAAAATGCAAACATTCTTATAGTCCAATATCTAATAGATACTGTATATGTCGACTGAAACTTCTCCAACTTTCTGTGTGATTAATGTGAAATATTGCCTTGATGGCAGGTGTGACCCCAATGAGTAGTTGCTAAGAGACAAAAATCAGCGATGTCAGAAGAGCTCGGGGTTCCAGAACCGCGGATTGGGAAAAAAGAAGACATTGCACTACCTGGAACAATATAAACAAACTTTCTCTCGACAAGTCGATTTTGAAGTTGGCAACCAAAAGCTTAATTTGCATACCAAATGGTGTAGTATGAGAAAAAATTAATGTGGAACTAAAATACAAAATATGACATGCTGTTTACAAGTATGCCAATGAAAATATTTTTGCAGATGTGATTTAAATGCATGCAGCTAACTCACGGTAGGTAGCAGCATATTCTATGATGATAACTTCAATTCCCCCATAATAATACTCTACAATCCGAAGTGTGATTAGGAGAAACCATGGGGCGAAAGTAAGTAGAGGGTAATACATATGAATGATTATTTTATAAGATTTTATGAATGCCACCTACCATGATGAAGTTAATTAAGTTCTGGTTACTATAGCAAAAGAAACAATTATAAAACTTGCTTGCTTATATTGTAAAAGTAAAACTTTACAAAATAGAGATTATTATTCTAAAAGTAAAACGTGTGTATGGCTAATGTGTCTAGCCCAGTATACTGTTCTTGATAGCACAGATTCTACATTTCCCAACGCCTCCATGTATTTATATTAAACCTGTGAGCTGTCAAATAGGTGCTGAAGTCACGAACTTAAATGTTAGGTCATCTTGTAGTTTACGTTTCTACAGACGTTACAGGGAAATATCACAGCTGCCTGTTATAACTACCTGTATTGAGGCCAGAATAATGCATTTGGAGGTGACGGCAGATCAGCCCAAGGACTGGGGAATGAAGGTAGGTAGGTCCCAGTGTGCTAATTGCATTGGATTTTGCAAGTGGAAGAAATGAATTGAAGTTTAGGCTAAGATTTTTACGATGAGTTAGCATTTTGAAATTTTCACTCTCATTGGGTCTCATGTTAATGAAACGGAAAATAACAGTCGCTAAAATTACAATTTTCAAAATTTCAAAAATCCCAATCGCATTTGTTGAGGACCTTGAGATGAAAATTCAGGAAAGGTTTCAAACCTTTTGGCTGCGATTTGTAGGAGTATCTTTTGAAATGTTCACTCCCATTAGGTCACATGTTAACACAAACAAAAACAAAATCATCAAAAAAAAAAAAAAAAAAAAAAAAAAAAAACGGAAATGCATTTAAACCAAAAAGTTTAAAATGTGAAAGAAACCAATAGTTTCGGACACAATTGATGCCACAGACGGACGGACGGAAGACAGACGAATTTCGATTTCATGAGCTCTGCTGACATAGTCAGTTAGAGCTAAAGTGTGAATATCATAGCTATTCTGATGCAGAGTTTGATCCTTGTGATAAATGTAACACAGAACGTTTGAACAAAAGACTAGAGAAGTGTATGAAGGATTCTTTGACCTGTGTGAGATCTTAGGAGGGAAAGCAAAACATATGACACCGCACGATGAAACACTATATTGAAAAGCCAAAATTTTTGTTTGAATTAAGCTGTGCTGCTCAAATAGGGGCTGAACCCTGCTTCAGGTTAAACATTTAAGGTCCATACAACAAGGACGACATATAAACAAACATTAAGACCACCAGTGGTCAACAGCAACTTGGTCATAACTCAGGTGATCGTCATTCATTCTCAGAACAGTAGCAATGATGTGTGACTTTGGTCGTCCCAGGAGCGCTCTTCAAGGGTGTTTTTTTATCTAGGCCATGCATAGTCCCACTGTATGGTATCACCTGCTGTCACAATATATCAGTCATGATGACATAACCCTTGCTTGATTGATTAGAAGCTTATCCCAGACTGACACGTGCACGGTTATAGTTATTAAAGCATATTTGCACGATATTGTAGCAGAATTAGTAAGCTGACTCCGCTAATGTGCTTCTACCTGATCCTATAGAATGAAATTTTGTCTGTCATCCATCAATACTCCGCCCATAGTCTCTATGTGGAGCAAATTTTGCAATAAATTTGTCGGATTTCGTGCATATTTTGCACATGAATTTGTTTGTTCTTTTTTTGCTTGGCTTGACCATGTTAGCAGAACTAATTTCTATCATGATGTCCATTGCCCTCCATCTCTTGTCAAATACGTTTTCTCAGAAGCCGAGAAACAGGTGAATTGCAAAATTGTGGGAAATTATCTATCCACCATATCTTCAGATGTTTTTTCTTTTCTCTTTCAACTTTATTAATTTTCGATTATGACTTTTTATTTTCCAGTTTAGGCGTAAATTCCCTCTATAGTTGTTTTACCAGTACTGTCGCCATGCCTCTTGCTTTAAAATCTTAATTTTCTTATGCTTACGTGACAGGGCATTCTTAGCCACATCCTACACTATGATATATTTATTGCTATCTCGTTAAACCCCGCCAGCAGGTTTATTGCGATGCACATGTGCGTCTGTCTGTCTGTCTGTGTATCTCTGTGTCTGTTAACAAGATGCAAGATATCTCAAAAACTGTTTAAGCAATCAACTTCATTTATGGTGGGAGCCTTCCCTCTGACCCAGAAATCAAGTGATTAGATGTTGAGAAAAATTGAAGATGTTGAAAAAAATTGAGCAGCTATAACTGCCGAAACGGTGAGAGATAGACATGTGGTTACTCTTATACATTAATAATAAGTCGTATATGGGGAGTCAAATTGCACTATCAGATTTGACCTTGAGTTACCTTGAAAGGTTAAAGTCAAGGCCACTCATATTTCAAAGCGTCCTATCTCGCAAAGAAGCGAAATTAAGTCCAATGTTACTATTACCTATCAATAGGAAAATATATATGGCGAATCCAATCACACAATCACTTTTGACCTTGAGTGACCTTGAAAGGTCAAAGTTAAGGTCACTAAGATTTTAAAGCATCATATCTCGTAAAGGAACCAAGTTAAGCCTTACGGCACTAATTACAATAGGAAACCATATATACGGGGAGTCCAATCACACCATCACTTTTGATCTTAAGTGGCCTTGAAAGGTCAAAGTCATGGTCACCTAGATTTTCAGTATATGTGTGGTATGCTTATTTTTGCCAGCAGTTTATTACCACCTGAATCTGGACACAATTGGAGTTTGATGGCGGGCAGGGTTTTCCGCTCTCCCAGCATTCTTTCTTGTTGAATGTGTTATCGTGATACCAAAAGTACCATTTGTCAAAGTACAAACAAAGCGCACTTAGCCATTACATCATGCGTGTGCATATCAGGTGGGAGGTGGAGAATGTTATTCCATGCTTGAGAGAAGGAGGGATATCAGTCGTTTGCCTCATCAACTCTGGTAGGTCGGAAACCCACTTATGCACTCACGCTCTAGGGAAAGAAGCTTTTAGTGTCACAGCCAATACAATGATGTACCGTTGATATCCATACACAGATGAAACGGGAGGGCGAGTATTTTATTCGAGGGGCTTCTATTGAAAAATGCCGAATGGGTGATTTACCGGAAAAGATATTGATAATTGGATATTATTACTGTACATTAAGGTTTAGCTGTGGCCAACCAAAAAAAATCATTACGATCAACTCACAAACATGTAAAGTAGTAACTAATTACTGCTTATTAATAAACCATAAGCAATCAAGCATAAAGTTAAGATTTGGGGGCAACCCGTTTATTTTAACCAGACTCTAGGTTGCTGTATCACAACCTTCGTCAAAACTAAAAAAAAAGTCTCTTTTCTTTTTTCGATCAAACCTTACAGAAATTACTGTGCTATTTCTTCGTTTATGTGTGTTTTTGTTGTTGTGTTTTTTTTTTTCTCTTTCAAAACTGCCATGGGCAGGATTTAAACTCGTGTGTCTGTCGGCTACTGAATAAGTGATCAGTTTCCAGAAAAGTCTTACATCTGCAATAATATTTAAACTCACTAATCACGTTGACATGCGCAATCCTTTACATGCTTGAGACTAATGATCAATTTTGGTTTCTTTTCTAGAAGGTTTCTCGGATTCTCGTTACGTCACGTTGTAAAGGCTCATATTATATATATCCATCTTATCTAATTAGCATAAATAATTAGCATCACTTATAATGTAACTAGAACAGTTGAATTGTGATATAAGTATAATGGTCAGTTAATTCTAAATAAGTCAGTGTGTGGGTGATGTCAAAGTTTAACGGCACATCAACACCAAAAGGGTCATACAGTGCCAAAACACGTGTATACTGCACTATGAGTCTAAACAAAGTCCACTAGAAAAGAATTTTATGGTCAAATGAGTGCAAAGTCCAAGGCAATATGTCAAGTCACATCTTGAAAAAAAGTCCAGTAGCTC
>JAAUYG010177423.1_pt1 | contig 10716 bp, 9 predicted proteins | sample 7278091 | NCBI WGS metagenome assembly JAAUYG01 (sample SAMN14350201, study PRJNA611818) | marine sediment metagenome | isolation source: surface marine sediment (0.6m) | place: French Polynesia: Moorea | collected 2018-08
AGTTTATACAAACAAAAGTTGATGCTACTGTGTACATAGATGGTCCAGGATATCTTGTATATCACTGGAGAAGTCTGTGCCATTCTCTGATGCAATACAAATGCTGTCGTGAAAGAAAATAAAATGCTTATAATACACCCAGCTTCTTGGGAAGCGTCATGTTGCCATGCGGTTTCATAAATCTTACTAATGGGGTTTTTCCTACTTACATATATAGCCGATATATACAGGGCTCCACATGGGTAAAAAAACGAAGTGCGACATGGTCACTTTAAAATTTGTAGAAATCCGACGTGGCCTTTTATAAAAAGTGTAGAAAGTGACATCAAGGTCTTATAAAAAGTGACATGGGGACATGGGGTACCTTGAGTAAGAATAAAGATATATGTATATATCTTCAAATATTGCCCACAGAGGTCGTTTTCCATAATGGAAAAGAACCCTATATCACCCATTGCATGAGTGATAGGAAGATATTTGAAGATATTGTTGGATTGTGGCTGTGATGCCTGGTAACCTAGGTTTCCAACTGCTGTAGCCGTCAGACAAGCATACCAGAACAGGTACATGCATATCCGCAAGCTACGCCACCAATGCAGCACCACCAACCACGAAAGGGTGCTCCGCTCAGCCGCCAATGATCCAAACACAGAAGGGAAGAGAACTGTGCAGCATCACCTGTATGCTGTCTGAATTAGGATGGGAGAGCATGGAAACCATTTAAAGAATAGAAGTCGGCTTCAAATAAACTGGTCAATGGCTGTTTTACGACACTGAAAACATATTGTCCAATGACAAAGCCACCAGTTACAATCCAATGTGCAAAATCCTCACAATTTACTCTGCATGCCCATTCTAAACTCCTCAACTGTTTCATGTGTTTTCGCCATGTCTCGGATGTATCACGATGTATTGATATATATAGTTTCGGTCACATCCGAGGACATCAGTTCACAACCGGTGTCCTCGGATGTAACCGGACACGTGCGGCCATCGGCGACCCTGGAGCTCTGCCCAAATCGACTGCGCCAATGTAGTGGTGGTGGTGGTAGGATGGTTCGCCTGAGTCCAGAACGACAAAGACGGCTGTGTTAACCAGATGCCTTCATTATACCCATAATACCTGCAAAGATTGGTAGTTACAGTCTCTGGCACAATGGGCGGTCAGCCGATTACAACGCTCAGAACGGAATAAATATATAGAGATATCAAAGTACACGAGACATGGGCTGGACAATCAAAATGTTACAGATAAAAGTACATGCACTTAGTAATTATTTAAGAGCGTACAGTTTGTACATTTGAAACCTGTAATGTATGTCATGTATGTAGACTAAGTAATTAAGGATATAGATATGGGGGAAGAATATGCAAAGTCTACCAATATAATTATGTAGGAAATAGATGCTTACCTGCAAATATTGGTAGTTACAGTCGCTGGCACAATCAGCGGCTCAGAATGGAATAAACCAGGCATTTTCTACACTGGTATATATGGGCAAACAACCCAGCACGAGAGCTTATTCTGAGACAATAGCCAGCCACTGCCCTGGCCAACCCAGGCAAATTAGAAAGGAATTGAGGTGTATGTATAACAATCAACCAGACCCATTGATAAGGAATGTCTTTAATGGGTTAATCACAGACCATGGAAAGAGCTCGTCATGAATGCAGTAGACAGAAAATACAAGAAATTACGGGGAAAATAATATAAAAAAAAAACAAGACCAAGTAACAGGTGGAACAGTCCTGCTACATCAACTTAATGTTGGACTGTCAAAGTTAGTTTGAGCCCAATATCAGTCTTCAATTTAAGCCTAGTCTGGAGGAGGCTTATATCTAATTTTTCCTTTCCGTCATAGTGCTTAGCATCTGATCATGCTAAGCACTACCGGTAAGGCTTAGAGGCGTGTATGCATTTCAGCAATGTTATGAATGATTTCTGTTCAAACCCTCCAAGTCTTTCCGTCCATCTATATTTAGGACTGTTTATTGTGGTTTTGATTCTTCACAAAGATCATTTCTGGATAATGGCATGTTAAAGACAGAAAGGATTTGTAGACCATATTATTTGTGTGGGTACAGGACAATCATGTGCTGCATATTTCTCCATCAAAAAAATGGAAAGTACAACATTGTCAATTTGTCATTGTCTGACATGCTGGATTTTCTGTATAAGCTCAGTGTGATTTTACCATTTTGTCATAGATTTGTACTCTTGGCTTGTGCAATGGCGTAATTGCTATACATGTATGTGGTATGGGTATAGCTGGTACACTTACTATAGTACGTACGGCAGACCCCGGTACTGCAGAGACAATCATGCAAATTCCACTTCATGAAATACAACAAAATAAGGTACCTACATGTGCTATAGCAGTTTATTTTAGAAAATTCTGTCTTATGCTAAATCATTGAATCATTCAGTATCACCTGGTACATGCAGTATGCATGATGTATATTGATTGAGTTTACCAGTGTCATAATTGTTATGATTCCCACTGTCATGCCAGAGTTAGGTATTTCATACTATAGTTTACAATCCCATTTTGGAAAAAAATAAATCTGATAATTAAGTGAAGATACTTTATTATATTCAGGTGGATGCTGGTAACATCGTCTGAAGAGTAAAAAGAAAGGACCCAGTATGGGGGACAGCCTATGGGTAAAGGCAGCTGAACAAGTTCTCCTGCAGTCTGACGGACCACTACATTATACAGATATCAAACGGGTTATTCTTGAGAGTCAGCTGGTGCCTTCAGGGTAAGCTATCGGCATAATGTCTTTGGCAGAAATATTTTGTTTATATCACGTAATGTGTCCCGGTAATTCTACACAATGCTGCATCTCATTGTGCCTTGAGAGATCTTCTAAAGGCACTGCATGCAACAGATCTTACTTAAATGGGTCGCTTAGGAAAAGCGGTACATGTGCCGGTATTTTCAAATTGAATGTCCGTTGCAGATTATACTAGTAGTAGTTACTATGAATGAATATGGCATTTGTAAAGACTGAGAAGGCATGAAAGTTCTTTTTCTCCTCTGAACGGATGTCTGGTTGAATGTTAGTAATAACCACATGCATATTTTCTACATGTACTGTCACTAATAATTGGTCATATGCAGGTTAATATTGATCTTAATTATAGCTCAAAAATATCTTGATCTTTATTACAGGACTGACTCCAGCTTAGAAGCAGCCCTGTTTAAAGAGGTAGGTCTGTAGGTAACTGTATGGCAAGGTAGAAGAAAACAAAATTTGTCAGAAACAATTACTTGCATTCATGAGTAATTGGTACAGGTCTATGTGTATCACCGATTGCAGCATGATGTGGACTGAGGTTTAAAGAGAAACTGAACTTTGCAGCAAATTGCAAGTAGCTGCATCACGTACCGTGACAACTCTTGGCCAAAATCAGGTTATAGATTCCAGGAGCCTGTTTCATGGGTGTAGATGATTGCCAAATTGGCCCGCACCAGTTTATACATTGCTTTTTACAATGTACTTGTTTTGGTTGGCGGATTGTGTTTTGCGTTTCAGATCCAGAAGCCTAGCAGTTCAATCCGGTCAATTCCAGGACAGCCAGGGATGTTTTTCTTACAGAAGGTCAGTGTTAGATAAAGACCTGGGGCCGGTTTGTGGAGAATCTGAAGTCAAACATCATGTTTGAACTTAAGATTGCACACGAATAAAATTTATCACTGATCATCTCTCTCTCTCTGTCTCTCTCTCTCTCTCTCTCTCTCTCTCTCACTTGCCACTTCTATTAACTACATGCCACTACAATTACCTGTGTGGTGACCTTTATGTGGTGTAATGATCTCAGGAGAAGAAGGCCAAGATGGTGTCCAAGGTCTCCATTCTGAAGCATTCCAAACAGCCCGTGCCAAGAATCAAGGTCATCACCCCGGCTACAGCCCCCGGTGACCTTCAAATGGCCAGTCAGGCTGCACTGATGCAAGCCAAAGTTGCCAGCCAAACAGAAGGCTCCAGTGACTCAGAAACGTCCGGTCACGGTAAACACCCATCATCCAAGTATGACGTGGATGTTGTGTCGGCCTCAAGCACGGAGGGGGGCAAGGCGGGTCTTGTTAGCCATGTTGCTAGTGGGAGAAGTTCTCCCAAGCTGTTGGGACAGTCTAAAGCAGCAGCAAGATTGAAGGCCGGAGGTCAGAAGGTAACAAGGGTCAAGGTCGTTCCTACGGGAGCTAGGTCTGGGGCGGAGAGGTACAAGGCCAAGTATATACGGCTGAAGAAAATGATCAAGGATATGGTATTTGTAAGTACATGTATTACGACTAAAACAGATGTCAAAAGCTATCTATATAATGTGTATATGTAAAAAGTAAAATATCATTGACCCTGTATATAAAGATACCAGGGGTAACCGACTGCATAAATATGAGGTTTTTTTAGCTTTTCAAATCCTACTCCATGAATCTATTGCTTGGTTCGATTAGTTGTAACTGTAGATTAGTTTCATGTTGAAGTCAGGCAGCATGACAGCATGTTTATCATATTATCTGAAAAATTTTTTAATTGGACTGTCTATTATATTTGCTACAAGCTTTAATCATTCAAACTCTCTGACCAATAGCTATTATATTGTTTTTATTTTGTAGAGGTTATATGAATTCAAGCACACTTTTTGTTTGTTTTTCTTGGCATGTAACACCAGACGAATGCTGCAGTGTGTGATGAAGTGGTACGGATTGAAGAAAAAATTCAGCGGTCAAAAGAAGAAAGAAGGTATAATGTTTTTATGTGCTTAATAATGTTATAGGATGAAACAAATGGGATTAAAAGAGCATGCAGGAGGACTTTCATGTGCTGTGTATATGTAGCGCTGGACTGCTTGGCAAGAGTTGAAGTATCTCACAAAAAGCGATTCCAATGAAAATGATGTGAAGGTAAAGGGAATTATAATGTTATACTTTGGACTGCTCATGGTCGTTGGTAATCACATTTAATGATCTTTACATGAGAGTATTCCCTACTACAAGATTTAGCATTATACAAATCTTGTATATATTTTAAAAACTATTTCAGAATACTGTTTGCCTACATCATGTAGTGCATGCCAAAAATTGTTGGAAAATTGCAGCTACGGCAGGAAGCAATGAAACCAGATTAGAAATGCCCATGCATGTCTAAAGTTTTCCCCAATTATATTTTCAGATATTTGCTCCGGCGATTACTTCAGCAGGAGGCGAAGACGGGAGGGGGCGGGTCCCAGGTTGCCAGCACAGCCAAGCCGAGTTCCAGCACATCACCTGTAGGCAACACAGCTCTGCCGGGGAAACACACAACGCAGAGCATTGCCCAGATTCTGGGGGAGGTGGAGAAGAGAAAGAGAAAAGTGTCAGGAAGTGGAGGAGGGGCTTCAGCCCTGACCAAAAAGAAACTAGGCAAGTACACTGTCACTAAAGAAAAAAAGGGTGGAAGTGAACAGAAATTGCACAGTATAGTCACTCTGTTTTAAAACCATCCACGTGATCAAGAAAATGTGGTCGTACAGATTGGCAAATTGGGGCCAAATAAAATAGTCTTATATTCAACATGATCAAGGGTGGTCTTAAAAGGTTGTGATGAGGATGATGATATCAAAGTTTAACAGCACATCAACACCGCAAGGGTCATACAGTGCCAAAACGGGTGTAAACTGCCCTATGAGTCTAAACAGAGTCCACTAGAAAAGAATGTTATGGTCAAATGAGTGCAAAGTCCAGGGTAAGATGTCAAGTCATCTTAAACTGTTTAAGTTAAAAAGGTTGTAAAACAGGGCTACTGTATGTTATAATGGTGTATTATGCTTCGCGTAAAAGATTGCAGGAGTATTTGATTGTAATTGGGAATCTGCTTCCTCAAGAAACCCAATTAAATTTCATAGGGATCAGGATCAGGAAGAGTGAGCGGAGCAAAGAAGAACAGAAGGGATGTTGTAACACTGATTTCCCATTTATTCCTCTCTCCCCTGCACCTTCTATACAATAATTGGTGCACCATTGTTTGGTGATGTTTCACCCTGTAGGACATTTGCTAAGCACTGGAATACTTTGTAGCAATGTTTTGTTTGGTTGATGTGGAGCATTATTATTCTTCAATATATACACATGGTGAAAATGGAATTGTGAATTGTGACAGAATTGTGAAGAAGAGAATGATGTTATTTCAGAAGGTGGAGAATTATAGAGTGATATTAATGGCAAGGAATTTTTGTGTAGCATGGATTTAGCTTTCATATGTATCATCCTTTGTCCCACTCTAGCTGAAGACATAAACAAAGTTAAAGTGAAGAAGGCCAAACCCATCCAGAACAATCGTCACCTGGTACAGCCGATCCTTCTGGATAACTGTGGTCGGCCGGTGTTCCCTATTGAACTGGGGAACCTCACCGTCTTCTATCTCGGGGAGGTAAGGTTTCACGGAATCACCGATAAACCTTGCAACTTAAGCTGCAAGTTCATCTACAAATTTAAGCTGCAGAAGTGTTGCCCTAGTGTTAAAATTCATTGGTGTAGATTAAAATGAAAACCAGTAAGTGTAGCCTATGATCTATCTGACGCAGCAGTACAGTTCAAGTTGTGTATTTTGGAGGATATTGGGGGTCTTGAAGTCCAAATTTAGTGGAACCTGTCTTGAAGGACCACCACATTTGCCATAAAAGTGTTGTCTGTCAAGACTGGTAGTCTTTGTTGACACTCAATTACATTGAAATGTGAGACCTCCATGTTCTGCCAGAAATATTCAAGACAGGTGGTCTTTCATGACAGTGGTTTCTCAAGAGAGGCTTCACTGTATCTACCTTTACTACACGATGTGCTGAAGCATGGTGCATACAGCACCCTGTGCATATGCGACCTTCAATTTCAACATTTCAAGGTCAATTGGGATATTTACTTCAGACACACACGCACAAATTGAAAGCATTAAACCCTACCTGACATGGTTGACATGCAATTTAGTCCACTAAAAAGTACCACTAGTGATGGAATATGATGGTGTAAATGTCATAATCTACAAATCTTATTTTGTTTGTCTTTCCACGTGTTTCAGATTATGTCGGACAAGCCAAACTATCACACCAGCGATCAGATCTGTCCTGTGGGATTCTGCAGTACCCGCGTCTTTGTCAGCACCCAGAACCCAGAGCAGAAATGTCTTTACACTTGTAAAATCACAGATGCTGGGAATGCTCCCAAGGTATGATCGAAGAGTTAGTGGCACCAGCTGCATGCAGTTTTCAAAGAAGATATATTCAGTGCATGTCTACTTAGGCTGTACAGTGCTTGAATGTCATAAAGTTTTTCAAATGTGCCACACACTTTCTGACCATGTGCTTCAGCATTTGGAGGCTAATATTGATTCCAAATACAATACAATAGAATTTGTTGTGAAAAAATGCCCCATTGGCCATAAAAATGAGGTATCTGAAGACTGGTGGTCTTTGCTAACAGGTTCAATTAGTAACATTTGAAATGTAGGAACTTCTGCCTAGAATGTGTGGTCTTTCAAGGCAGGTGGTCTCTCATGGCATTGGTCTCACAAGACCAGTTTTACTGTATGTTTAACACTAGACAAACCTGTATGGAATATGTTTGAGACATTGGTGGTGCGATGTAAAGTTTTGCAGTATAGTTGAAGTGAGGATGGTGGGTGGTGCAGTATTTCATCTGTGTTCCAAACAACATCACATTCTCGGCATCTTTTTAACGAATTTCCCTCCACGATCCATCTTTCAGTTTGAAATCTCCCCGGAAGACTTCCCACAGATGGTAATTCACGGCAACACAGCAGATGAAGCACATCTGCAACTGCTTAAGACAATCAACCAAACCAGGTTAGTCAATGTGTAACTGTGATCTTGGGTTTTAATCCTTTGCTTGGTCATCATGGTCATGTGGTGTTATCAGAGAAGAAATGAAAGCATGGCCTTAAGTGTGAGGTCTTTTGTTTTAAAAAAGGTAAATCCTTTATGTAATTGCATTCAACTAGCTATAATCCCACATCAAGTATTAGTATGTATTTGTACTTGTTGTCTTATATTGCATTCCTCTAAATTGGAACAGAAATTCCTGCATTTTATGGACACCGATTCATCCAGACAAATGCAGCCTTAATTGGAAGGTCATCTTAAATATGGATGGAATGTTTGTTTTGAAAATGTAAGTGTGGTATCAGTTATGGCCAGTCTTGAGACAGAGCGAAGTTTTAACATGGATGGGGGGTGGGGGGTGGGGGTGTTCTCTTAAAGTGATTTATTAGCACCCTTCCCTTCCTATGCTTCCCAGAGTCCAACACAATCCGTCTCAGACTTTTCCGTATTAGGCATTTTGGGAAACATTTGGCTTTGAACTTTGTCAGTTAGCTGATAGTTACCAAAAGAGTTTGTGGAAGTACTTCATGTGGTGGGCTTATCTGTTTTAGTGTGAAAATAAATAACCATGGAATATCACCGGTGGGCTTCGCTGTTGGAGATTGGTGGACTATATCTGTCTGCATGAACAGAAATTAATAAGCCACACCCATGGTAGAATACATGTACATACAGTAGACGTCTGAGACAATAGGTTTTAGGGAGAATCCAAGATGAGTTTAAGACTCTGGGAAGGGTGATCTGTTAGTCTGTAGATGTCAAAATTTAAGTATTTAAGTGAATTTTATGCCCAACCTTTTCAGACCAACAGAAGTGGTCCCTCTCACAGCAAAAGGGGGTGACTTCTTTGGGATCACCCACCCAACCATACAGAACCTAATCCAGAGCTGCCCAGGAGCGCGCAAGTGTTACGGCTACAAGTGGGTCAAGTTTGAGGTCAGCCGGTCTGGGGAATATTACATCGAAGACGACCCTACGGTGAACGTGGACGTACTGTTCGCTCTGCCGTCCTACGTAAAAGCTGCAGCGCAAACAACGAATCTCAGAACTCTGTTAACAAACAAATCGGCTTGAGATGTTATACATGTAACAGTTTTGATACTGTGTGTGTTTGTGTGTGTATGTGGGGTGGTTGTAACAGTTCCTGTCTTAGTGGCCACTCTCAACAGAGACCACCCTCTCTAGTATGGCCATTCACCTTTGTCACTACTACTATGGATGCAGTAACTTCTCTCTGTCTCTCCAAAGAGCACTGCTCTAATGTGGCCACGATCTTGGAAAATAGGCTGGCCTTTATTAGACGTTGACTTCTGTACTGATCTGATAGGTGTGTGTGTGGGGGGAGGGGGTATAAAATGACCGATATTAAAGCCCATGTATCCTCACTCTTGATAGGACGGTGACAAAAATCTGAGATGCTACATGCTGCCAGGGATGCAAGTTGTGGTATTAAAGTTTACAATGCTAAATCTGTCCACCTGTTATTTATTCGGTGGTGGAATGCAGCCATTAGTGTCCAGTCCCAGAGGTAGAGGCCAGTATCTAGTGCGGTATATCGTGATGGTCGTACGACAGATTATGTATATATATATATATATATAATCTTGATGTGGGATGACTGAACTGCATGATGTTGTGTGTGAAATAAAGCACATTGAAAGTACAATTGCAGTCTTGTGTCGATTCTTGATCAGCTATTTAAGAGCTTTTTATCTTGGCTTGACTATGGCATCAGACCTAATGTACGTTGATTAGACTTAAAAAAAAACTAAGTTTGCTTTGAACATTTATTATGTCAACAATATATCTAAACATAACATGGGAGATCCTCTTCATGGCTTAACATCAATCACTTACCATGCAAAATACATTGGAACCTTGCATTAAGACCACGGTGGAATTAAAGACCACCCCAGAATTAAGACGCACTTTATCGTTTGACCAAAACTTACATGAACAGTGCTATATTGGTCAGAATGGGGAATATTTCAAACCAATTCATGGGAAAATGTCATGAAGATAGCCGAACAAAATAAATTATTGAAACTTCTTGCAAAAATCTGAGCCCATTCATGATTGGTTGAAGCTGTAATGCAACCCTGATGTGATCAGCTGAAGAGCACAGATGACAAAGGGTAGTTTGGCTTCCAAATGAAATTGATGATTCATTTAGTGATTTTGTGGCATGAAACACTTCCCATTCAGACCACTCAGAATTAAGATTACTTTGACTTTGACCATAGGTTATCTTAGTTCTTAAGGGTTTCACTTAAGTAAACAACTTTGTGTTAGGCGAGTAGTCAGCAGCTTGAAGACCACCCTTTCAAACCATGCACAGCATCAACAGTAGTCTTATCAGATGGTTCAGCCTTGATGTGGATGATACTGAAAATACACATGATAGAGTGTAGTGTCCCTTATGGATGATTTTCTTGTAGGATCTTAATATAAATCTGGATACCTAAGGATGGTTGCAAGAGTTTGATTTATTTTTGCACTGACTCGCCACTGCATGCCAGACAAGCTTGTGAGTCTGGTGCAGCAGTGGTGAGGTCATACAAAATAAATCGGTGAACAAGTGTGATAAGACTTGTTACATATTTTTATGCACACATTACCTGATGTTTAAATCATATTTGAGACAAGAAAAGACCATTTTGAGCCAGCGCTGCTCTAACAGTCATAAAATTCCTTTTCATGCCTTTAGGTAACGCAGGGAAAAATAACAATATAACTAGACAGTCGGTTGCTGTGCAACGCGATGGGGCATCCCGGTTGGTTGGCAAAGAATACCCATCATAACATTCTTGGAATGCATTTTGAGCTATTTTTTCTCAAAA
>JAAUYG010284331.1_pt1 | contig 10716 bp, 11 predicted proteins | sample 7278091 | NCBI WGS metagenome assembly JAAUYG01 (sample SAMN14350201, study PRJNA611818) | marine sediment metagenome | isolation source: surface marine sediment (0.6m) | place: French Polynesia: Moorea | collected 2018-08
CATGGCGCAGGCGTCCGTCATCCGTAAACTCAGGTTTCTGAGAAACCTGAGTTTACGGATGACGGACGCCTGCGCCATGACTTAGCTCTGCTGACAAAGTCAAGCAGAGCTAAAAACGACATAAGTACAAAAGAGATGTACCCAACAGATAAAGGGTACGCACCTCGGCAGCAAAATATAATTATTTACGTCTGCGTCGAAAACATTTGTTCCAGGGAAACCCCATTGCATGAAGATAACACTTACGTTAATATTTACGTTACCAATGTAGACAGGGTGAAGAATTTTCGGCAAATATTAAACTACCTGCAAACTCCAGCACAGCCTGAATGCCTATGGTGCCACATAGGCCATCTGGCGTATATGTGATATTAGTAACAATGGAAATCGGTCACACGAAAGGAAAAAGAATCCGAAACAGTGTATAGACGCTGCATGGATTTCATTGGGAATACAGCATAAGGAATTTCAGCAAAGCGAGTCTCACCGGCATGCAACAAAGTGATGCAAAGTGATGTTTGAGTTTGACCTTGGCTTTAATACTGAAATTCAAGGAAAGATTATTGTAACACCCTAACACTGGGGTGCCGGGACTGAGGTACAGTAGCTTATTTCTCAATTGTACAAAGAAACAATTTACACGAGCATATGGGCAAACACGCCCACTATTTGTAAATTCTGAGGGCCTTACCTAGCCCTTAGAACACTATTTTTAATAACTAAACTCTTTAGTGACACTGGCGCTCAACTCAGTGGCCCAGTTGTTCCTTTAAAACAGCGAAATCACTTGCAGTGATTTCCCTACCATTAAATGTATGTAATATCTCTAAATAGTGCCAAAATTTCAATCCTTTTTAAGTATCATGCAGTCCCGGTATCAAGAACCCCCCGCGAAATGTGCCTGTAAACGCCGATGGATCTCCTTGTGACTTTCATATGACGTCGTCCTGGTATAACTGCTCAGTAACCTGGGAACTGTCATTTGGAAGTCCTCTTCTAACGAACAGCTGACGTTGGACGTCGCATATATTGAAAACGTGACCATGTCTGGAAGGTTCAGTATTACAGTATCAGGGTTTGCGCATAGTCAAAAAGAGATTTCAAGATTTATTAATTTTAGCAGTAGAAAACCCTAAATGGTTTGCAATATTTCTTCAGAAACGCCAACCAGTGTACACATGTACTAGAAATTAGGCCAGACCTTTGCTTTTCAATACAGGCATTCTTATTAAGCTTATATATAAGGTGCGGCTCCATGAAAGTAATTAGGCCTGGGGATACTATTTGGGATTAGCCATATATAACCATTATAGGCTAAGCCACCCGCATTTGGCTAAAGTAAATCGTACATGCTTAGCTAAAACTGCTAAAGACAATTTCTTCAACCTTAAAGGGGGTGGTTGGCCAGGATGAAAAAAGTTGTAAACCATTCATCACCTGGTAGATATTCAAATAACAGAAAGTCTAGTAGGCATATTTTAGATTTCGATGGCTAGTAGTGACAGTAAATTAAAGGGTTTGGCTAAGAATATTGGCTAATGTTCAGTGCAGTTGGCTAAAGATAAAGCAGTTTCTGTATCCACTTTGCTAAAGTCTTTGCTTGTTTAGCGCTAATTAACCCAGCAAAGGGACAATATAGACATCAATTGTGGATAGCTGCGATTTGTATTCTTATAATACTTTTTGACCACTAGTGCTGGCACCAGCCATTCATAGTGCAGGTTAAAGACGATTGTGCAAGCAGACACAGTGTTGCTATTTTCAGTCTACATGCAGTGCCTCGATCAGCTAGGCATTTAATTGCCGGCCGGGCTGCCACTGGGTACGAAGTCAGCATTTCATGGTATTTAAATATCGGTCGAAGATAAATACCCTTATCTTAGTCTTAGTACATGTAGTATGGTATACGTGTATAGAGTTTGAAAGAGTATAAAATTCATGTAATTCCAAGCGGAGATTCCTTACTCTGCGTCAGCCCCCACAGTGGAAATGTTGTAGTTTCTATTTTGCCGTTTGCTGGATCAGCAATTCGTTCAACCCGAAAACTCAATTCCCCCAAATATGGCAGCTCGTCGGTCACCTCGAACTCCGTAAATATTACACCCATCTTTTCATCCCTGCGTTCCGACAGGATATTTACACCTTTCCTGGAAAAAATCAGCAATTTCAAGGAGAACGCTGAAATAAAATCAAACACATGATGACAGTGCACATGCGTGTGTGCATAATGACCGAAAATGACATATATGGGCGCAACTGACACATACTGGTAGAAGTTCACACGGGTCAATTCGCGTCTAATAAAGGAATGCAGGTAATTACAAGGAAGACATTGAAATTTGTAGCTGTTGACGCCTGTAACGCTTAATATTTATTAATATACATATTTAAGTTTGAGTTACACACAACCATGCGCACTATACTATAAGGGCCATTTTATATTAGAAGCATAGGCTCACAGTCTATCACTTTAATTCGCCCATCCCATCCCCAGTAACATTTCAGTCATAATCGTCGTCATAATACTCTGTACTAAATTACATATGTAATGGTATTGCGAAAACTCGACGCTAAATAAATTTTAGCTCTCGGCAACCACAGCGTTATAGGTTCGGATATATGTCTCATTCGGCACTCCATACGCACGCAAGTGGGTGAAGTTTTGGTAGTTGTTCCAAATCCAAGAGAAACTGAAATACGGTGACATGATCAGCAGCGACATCTGTATTCAGTCTGAATGTTACTTCAACCGTCTGGAAACAAACAAACCCAACTATTCCACAAATTATTGGAACCAGGAATGCTGAGACCCAACTGCACTGCATCTCTCTGCCCGCTTTTATTGTAGCTATCGAAGGCCAATGTGATCAATAATCCTCCCCGGCCATACTTTTTTTTTCCATGCTGACCGGACTGTGAGCTTCGACATTTCTGTCGAATTATTAAAACATCTTAAGAGAAGTTACCTAAAAATCACTGTGAGAAGAAAGGCATACACCCAGGAAAACGACGCAAGCATGCAAAAAAAAAAAAAAGAACAATTGCATCTACAATACCAGGACTAATGTTACCACACATGAACTATATAAATGAAAATATTTTTTTATGGTCAATATGCGTACGTTTGACATAAGTCCAAATACATATTGCTGCATGTCGAAAGGATGTGTACGTCAAGTCATACAGCAGCCGATACGATGAATGTGTTTTTTTTTAAATATGCACAGAACAGGGATGCAGATAGCTGAATGAAATGGAGTCTTTGATAACATCTTTAATTGCTGCTACTGATGGGGATGAGAGGAGTCTTTCTATCATGTTGAACCGAAATTGTGACTCTCCTATGCACGATTTTCAATTTACAAAGTGAAAAGCATATTTGCAGTTTATGAATCAAAAGAATTTTTAAAGTGATATTTAATTCTATACATTGTTTGCTGGATAGTTATGGCCTGCCATGATGACCAATTAAGGAGCTACTTGAACTGCTTGAAGTTAACCTTACACAGGTTACGGCGACTGTCTGTACACGGCGTACATCTATTTTTTCTTTACTTATTGAGTTTCAATATTGTATTTTATTAATATACCACATTTACAAAGTTTAAACTACAACTACCGCTGCCACTACTACTGCTACTGCTCCAGAAACGGACAAAGTGACGAAGGCTCAGGATATTTATTTACGCAGACTGAACATGCATAGGATGTTGAAAGCTCATTGAAGCCCAGGTTATATCCGACTTAATATCCCACTAAACAGTTGCAACCATTTAGCAGCCTGCCAGCTGTCTTTTCAATGGATAAAAACCCAGGAAACCACTTATATTTCATACCACACCTACACGGTCCAGGTGCTTACTGCAATATGCCGGCATTCATTATCTCTGTCAGGCAGGTTAATTTTGCTCCTCAGTGCGTTGGTGCACCCCCAAACATTATATGCCTGGAAGCCCTGGTTTCAAGAACCCCTCGCAAAATGTGCCTGTATATGCCTATGGATTCTTTCGTGACTGTCATATGACGTCATCCTGGTGTAACTGCTCAGTAACCTGGGAACCAGGATCTGGACGTCTTCTTGTAACGTACAGGTGACGTCAGACGTAGGGACTACAGAATACCGGACGAAATCTGGAGAAACAAAAGGGCTCAACAATTTTTATACAGTCAAACCTGCTCTTAAGACCGTCTGTACATAAAGACCACCTGCTTATAAAGACCACATTTTACAGGACCCCAGTCAGTGGTATACTTTCTCTGTTTACTTATTGGACTTGTATATAAGGACCACCTGTGTTTAAGGACCACATTTGGTTGGTGCCTAGGGTGGTCTTTATATACAGGTTTCACTGTATGAGCATTTTGCATGTCGTGTTCCTAGTCACAGATTAGCTGATGCAAACACTAATGTTGATTGTTTTACTGTATAACCCGACGTTAAATAAATTTTTATCTTATCTTATCTAATATTATGGCACTGATTACGAGGCTAGACTTTAGTTTGTCTTTTGTACTATCAAATCGTTATAGTTGGCCGATGTCAATAGCAGTCCAGAAACTACTCCACGCGTTGAGATATCAGCCATTGGTGGCGTGGGCCGTTGTGTTCAATGTGTCCCATGGGTTGAGTTGTGCCAAAACTAAACATTTTATAGCGCATTACGTGCTTTCATCGCCCAATGAATGTCTGAATTTCCGCTTCTAGGGCCACTTTCTGGAATATCTTAAGTCTAGTAATCATCTTACATTCACTTCTCTATTCTTGCGATCACATAGTGGACTTCAATTTTTTCTACAATCTGATCCCAGACGTTTACCATTCTACAAGACATATCGCTGTAATAAGGGAATGAGGCGCGAGGCATTAAAGCCGCGTGGATTCTCAACCACGAGAGCTTGCACAGCGCCTCAAGAGGCCAAGCAATGTGACATACTGTGGATCAGACCCCCCATGGGAAATGTCGCCATATCTATTGTGCCGTTGGTGGGGTCAGCAATTCGTTCAACCCGATAAGTCAAATCACCGACATATGGTAGCTCATCGGTCACCTCGAACTCCGTAAATATCAAACCGGTTTCTTCATCTTTGTGCTCGGAGAGGACGTCTACTTTTTTCCTGGAAAAATGCAGGGTGAGAGTTCTCGAAACGACATACATGTAAATACACTGCTCAAAATATTTAAGGGAGCAGACTTTCAAAGCCATATATTTAGAAATATATTGGGAAAAATCCTTCCAGATTGTAGTCCTGTTTAGTTGAATCATTTTGATTGATAATGCAGTTGTGGCAGAAAAAAAAATAGCAACACTTATTTTACACAACCCAGAGGGGAATCACCCCCAAAACACACGTGTATCAGAGCCATTTGCGATCATGACCTTTACCCTTTCAAACACGTTCAAACACTGTAACACTGTTTATTGTCAAATCAGTAGCTGGTATGGCCACTGATTTGACACTAAACTACGCCAACTTTGCTCCCGTAAATGTTTGGAGCTTTCCTCCCTTACATGTCTGTATCATGCTACGCTAACTTTTTGCTCCCTTAAATATTTTGAGCAGTGTACTTAAGCTTTGACTCAAGCCCCCCAGTCTAAGCAATTTGATTGGCAAATCATGATCTGATTTAAGTAGAAACTTTAACTAGTATTTTCGATAACACCAGCCTCCAGCATGTCTTCGTAATTACCCATACTTTATAATGCAAAACCTTCTGCCTTTCAGTGCTCATATTATCTAAAGCAAAGGTCACATCACATTTTGGAATCCATTAACCAACTTCCCATTAGTGCATGCTATACAATAACCTAGTCATGCAGATACATTGTATGTGCGTTATATGGATTTGAAATTATGTGACCTCGGTTTTGACCTTTCATGGCCATCCAAATGGCCAACTTTCTATTAACGTTCTAGGGAAATTAACGCATGCTGCACAGGTACTGAATCACATGGGTTTGAAGTTGCACGACCTTGATTTTGACCTTTCAAGGTCACATAATATCAAAGGTCACGTCATATTCTGAGAGCCCATAGGCAACTTCCTCTTAGTGCTCTAGTAACCTACATGTATATGGCCGTTGGGGTTGCAAGACCTTGTTTTAGGCGTTTCGTGGTAACCAAGGTCAAACAAATTACACTGACATGAAACATCATTCGCAACTTTCCATTATTAATACTCACATCACATATTAACATAACTTTTATCAAACAATCTAAGCCACATTCAGTTATGGGGTTACCTAAATCTTGTTTATGAGTTACAGAGCTAAGCTTGCATGGATTTTGACGTTCAAATGTATATCGAGGTCGTGCAAGGCAAACGCCATATCAACATGATCAAGTTGCGAGACTTACTGTTACGGAGTATCAGAACAATTCAAATTTACTACTACCACTGGCTCCTATGCACTGCTATGTTTAACGACAATGGTCATAATTTAATCTTCTACAATTTTAAATTTGAAACATTCGAAAAAAAAAAAGAAGAAAAAGAACAGAAACAAAAACTTTAACAAAAAACAATCAAAAACTATCTTGATGAACTCCCTTTTCAGATGAAAATCAAAATCTACGGTAAGATTTTGCAATGGCAATGTGTCATAATAATTAATAAGTAACTTTTATCCCCTATGTTTACGAAGAAAGGGTCGTCAAAATGTGAAAACGCAATTTCAATATCAAGAGTCTTAATATTGCGAGGACTCTTAAGATAACAATTTACGAGGTTTCAAAACAATGTTATGCAATTTGTAAGAGTAGTTAAGTTTTGAAATTTTACTCCCCAAGCGGACCCATGTTAACGAGATTAAAAACATACACAAAACATTTTAAACGTTAGAAAAAATGCTCCGCACTCCGCAGATAGGAAGATTCCTAGACTAAAGGTGGCTTAGAGCAGTCTCTGAGAAACAAACGTGAGTTTACGGACGGATGACGGACGTTTGTGTTACCACAGATACATGTATTTAGCTAGACCGTATCACAACAGTCTCCGTCTGTCCTGTCAGGTGTCAACGCCCGTTGACATCGACAGGCCTGCCGCCAGGCAGAGACTGCATTCGGCGCTTGGCACAGAATGTGACCGGTTACTAGTACTGCAGGTATAAGTCTTGTTGCGCCTTCCATACGTACACAAGCGGGTGGAGGTTTGGCAGCTGCTCTAGATCCATAAGGAACTGAAACACAGTTTGGTTGTTTGTAGCGACGTCCGTGTTCATTCTGTATGTCACTTCAACCTTCTGGAAACAACCAAATGCGATTATTCCACAAATAACTGGAATCACGAAGGTGGAAGTCCTACTGCAATGCATCATCAGCTGGTAGCTATGGAATACCAAAATGATAAAAAAACTGACAACTTGATTGGTAATCGATGACCCTCTGGAACGCTACAGAAAAGAGTGCTAGCAACTAGTCCCGGCAACTAGTCAACTGAACAATGGCCATAGCTATTACCATGATTAACAAGAGGCCCATGGGCCTTAGCGCTGCCTTTGCTACTTACCAAATAAGGCCGTGTAGCAAGGCCATAAGAGATAGTAAGTCCTGCGTGACTTAAATAATCAACGAGTTGTAGTAGGTCATGAGCCACGTAGGACTTCGTAACTCTGTTACCCATACAGGACTTGGCACTAAGTCATTACTAAGTAGGACCTAATAATAGTGTTTATTGGTCGACATGAGAACATGTACAATGAACAAATGACAAACACGGTTAACAATACAAGTTTTTATATTAATGCGGAAAATATATATAGATGCAAATGCGGACAGTGTACATCTTTGTCTGCTCATGAGGCCATTTCTGCTGAGCGCTGGGGAAGAACACAGCTTTTGTTTTCAGCCCACCCAGGATAATATATCGATAAATAAATAAAATAAACAGAAAGCATGGAGACATTATCTTCCCTTACCCTGGTATCGTTACTGTCAAATATATTTAGCACATTTATGGTCATGATCATAAAGTGTTACATTGATTTCTTGTAGTTTTGAACAGAAAGTTCTTCTCAGGGTATCACATACTTCGCAGGAGAAAATTAAGTGTGCCTTAAGTTCAACCTTGCCAGAGGGACATTGTCTGCAGTATTTTTAGTGCACAGGTTTGGGATTTCGTTTATGGTAGCGACCAGCTTCAATCTCAGTCTATAGTCTATGGCAAGAAAGGCCGAAGTCTGGCAACGCATACTTTGTAGGCCTATTTGGTTTGATAATGCGGCATCCAGGTTAAGATAAGATGAGATGAGATAAAAATATTTAACGTCGGTTAATACAGTAAAATAATCAACACAGTGTCCAGCACTACCGACCGACAAAGGTATTTTTCGCATTCGAAAGAGCTTTCATTAAAGCATAAATTCTAAGTTTATTTCTCGCTCTTTCCGTCTGCACCTGTACATGCTGTATTGAGTTGTATTGCTAGCTAGAACGCATATTCAAAATTTTCTCGTACTTTGATTTAAGTTCCATAGACACGTCTCTGATAGATACACATAACTCTGGACTTAGGGGGGGGGGGGGGGAGGGGTACGTGGGTTAGCACGGGCAATCTCTGAGAGTAGTATTCGTAAAGTACATGCTAGAGAATGCGACCCATTTTCATCGAGATCTAGTTCTCTCTAGTTTTGCTCCTTGACATGGCGTACTATGCCAGAATCTTAAGGCTAGAATACAGGCAAAAATCAATTGAGGGTATTGTCCAAGTTCTCCAAGGATACCGGTATTTAAAGACCAGGCCCCGTATTCATAAACTGTGCGTCGGAGTTACGAACGTTCGTAAGTTATCAAGTAAGTTACCATTATTTCATGTTTTTCCCCGTCATTTCACACGTGTATGTGCCTCTTCTCTATTCCATGCTTCCCATTTGTGTGGCGTGAAGAGACTGTATGAACGGCCATGCATATCGTGGTGGAAGGCGATGATACATATTTGTCTTTTCAGACAGCCTATACATATGCTATATGTGTGGTGCCAGATTTAGGCAAAGATAATGGCATTATCTTTCCCTAAATCTGGCATCATTCCACTTAGGGTTGGGTGGGTGGGAACATATTTTGCTATTTGCGCATTTATCGATTATTTATATTTTCTTTTTGGACTTCCATCGCCTATATACCGAAGACTGTTGTATGTTTGCATCTATTTCTGATATTCTTAGGTTACAGCTTTAAGCTAAGGTGGATGTTCCACAAATTGTACGGATCTGGTAATCATACTGTTTGTCAACATACCATGTTACATGTACAATTTCGAAAATAAACAACAACAATCAGCTGATAACTGCAACATTGCTGATATAGTACTCATGCACACTTACCAATGCGTAATCGTGGCTATTTAGTCCCGAGGGCAGTTAGCCATGGGGAATGTAACTCCCGAGCTAAATGCATGCATAGCTAGGGCATATGTGACTTCCGTGAATACAGTGATCCTCGTCTGAGATGATAACACCGGTTTTTTGTTGCAACGTTACTATGATTTTATTGAACGATAATTATTTTGCTCTACGCAGCCGTGTCTACAAAACTAGTATTGCTACATGTATATTACCACGTATCTATCAAATTGATAAGCCAACGATTTTTTCAAATTAATATTGACTACTTTTGACAATACACTACGAAACATGGCGTGACGTATGGCGACGTCACGAACAAAAAGTATTTTACGTTAGTTTGTAAGTAGAGAGGCTATAATTGACATGTCAAAACGCCAAAATTTCATCTTAGCGTCAACAAATTTCTATATTGTGCCGAAACAAGCACTCGAGCAGCCCAATTTTCTGCCCAGCCTCTTCGCTCGTTCACTTACTTGGCAAAACATACAAGGCAAACAAAGTCGCGCAGTCTATATAGCTTTAATGGCTAGTATGATTCGACGTAAAACCAGAAAGAAACTGATACGGTATTCCGTGTTTCCGTATTACATGAACGAGTGCGAATTACTTTCCATATAGTTGCTGATAGCACATTGTCACCGTCTTTGCTTGCCAGTTGCACCAATAATATTGGTGATGGGCTTTATATCATAGCCGTAAGCAGAATTCGGTTTTCAGACCCTGTACTGTCGGGTTTATCGCGTCTGGAACAGTTACTGAGGCTGGTCGCTGATCCTGACAAGCGGATTACTGAGATCGCGACCTTCCTTCTGGATCTTGAGTGAGTAATCTACTACGTCATATCCTTGCGTGGTTCTGCTGAGAGAGATGACGTCAACGTAGGGCCCCATGAACTGGTGGATGGACGCCTCTGTCACCCCGCCACTGGATTCAATCAGCACATTCGGGTGTTTGTCTTTTACTCGCTGAGCTGCGGAATGAAGAGCCTGGAATAGAAATTAATAGGGGGACGTCAGAGGTTTAATTAAACAATATTCAACTACATTGTATTTAAATTAGGTTGCCGTTGGTATGGGTACTAAATTTAAAAAAAAAACACACGGATTGTTTACCATTGTCTCACATCAAAACGCTCCCATATGGGTCTAACCTCGGAAGTCATGTAAAAATGCCATTAAAAAGGATGAAAATATTCGTTACTTTGCTATACGGTTTTACAGAAGTGTATACTGACCGGAAAAATCTGCTTTAGAGGGTTTTTTGTTTTAAAAGAGAAGCACATGTACATGCATGCTGTGCTGCTTATAGTGAGGTTACTCCGAGATATAAAGCAGTCTTATCAACACACACATGCCATTAAATGCAGACACATTC
>JAAUYG010059306.1_pt1 | contig 10715 bp, 5 predicted proteins | sample 7278091 | NCBI WGS metagenome assembly JAAUYG01 (sample SAMN14350201, study PRJNA611818) | marine sediment metagenome | isolation source: surface marine sediment (0.6m) | place: French Polynesia: Moorea | collected 2018-08
ACAACAGTGACTACACCAACAACAACCACAGTAACAACAACACAAACAACAACACCAACTACAACATCTGTAACCACAACTACCCCAACCACTACCACATTAACTACTACTATCATGACAACACCAACCACAACAACTGTAACTACACCATCAACAACCACAGTAACAACAACACCAAGTACAACATCTGAAACCACAACTGCCCTAACTACTACCACACTAAGTACTACTAGTGTGACAACGCCAACCATAACAACTGTAACTACACCATCAACAACCACAGTAACAACAACACAAACAACAACACCAAGTACAACATCTGAAACCACAACTACCCCAATGACCACCACACTAATCACTAGTACTGCAACTACTGCAACCACAACAACAATAACTACACCAACCATGCCTGTGACAACATCGACAATAACACAATCAAGTACAGAAACCATGCCAACTACTACGGCAACTGTAACAGACTTGACCAGTTCGTCAACCACAGCTCCCACTGTGACTTCGTCCACAGAGAAGACAACCACAGTTACAACAGTGGGAACGACTTCCACGTTGTCAGAATCCACTGCCGCAGTCAGCACCAGTAAGTGGACCAGGTGTTGCGAGGACCTGTATCGTCCTGTTGTCAGCTAGCTCTGTTTGATGTTATGTTCTATGCTGATAATAGAGAAAATAAAATAAAACTGCTAATATAAAGTAAACAGTTGTTTGTGTTATACAGTCCAAATGGTTTTATTGCCGGTAAAGTGCATTAAATAAAATTAAATATTAATTAAAATGTGGGCAAGAAGTAAAATCTTGAGATACATTTATGTGGCTTCTTATCCTTTCAATAGTTAAGATATTATGTGCATGGCTTTCCTTATTTCACATTTCGCGTGTGAGAGTTAGCGACTATAAAATACATATGCCTGTATTTAATATATTTCCAACTAAGATATCTGTTTCCATAGTTTGCACCTTGCCATATCGTTCAGTGCATGCTGCCTCATTCAGATGTCTGCCTAGGGTAAGGTCCCTGTTAGGTGCAGTATGTTTGTGGTATGTGAAGTATAGTGGGCCCTGCGATTTAAGACCCCTCCATTTAAAAATTCTCTCCAATTCAAGACTGACCATTGGTGACACCAGTTTTATATTTTCAATATAATTATCCATCCATTTTTAAAACTTCTTTCAATTTAATGCCATAATTTGCGGGTTGAACAGGTGGTCCTAAAATGTAGGGACACTGTACTAGTAATCCGGTACATGTATGTGTGTATGTGTTTTTGCGTGCATGCATCATTTATGTTTTTGGCAGTGGACGTGTCACAGTGATCAGATGATGCTTGAGTTGTTGCATGGATATGAGTTATGAATCTGCCAGTTTACAATGTGTGTGTTCTGCTGCAAGTGTGTGAAGTTTCTCTGCTCTTTAATAGTGGCACTAGACTGGTCTGCATGAGTGGTTTTATGACTGCAGTACATTCAGTCAGAAAATATGACTTTACTTTAGTGTATGTGTGTGGTGGGGAGGGGGGGGGGATGGGACTGCACATGCTAATTGCTATAAATATTACTCTTGAAAAATGGAGCTTTTGGTTTGTGAATACACACTAGTAGTAATAAAACTGCAAACTTAAAAGAAGCCTTTTAAAAAAACATTTCGTGGGGGCATAATTTCTTGAAGCTGAAAAGCACAAACAATCCATCATTTATACATGTAACAGTAAGCATAGGGCAGTTAAACCTATAATTATATACACCTTTAAATAGTGTGCTTAAAATACATATATGGATAGTGCCACAATCATTTTTGTTGTGATACTTTTACCATTGGAATGTTACTAAATATAATACTGTCACATATTAACTAGCAGTATTGTTAACATGGTGACCAAATATTTGTGCATGTGCATGTGCTGATCAAATGTAGCTATAATTCAAAAATTTCTGTGGGTTCACAATTAGCCTATACATATATCTACAAGAGCAACAAAGAGAATCCCTGTTATAAGTTCTTTATATTTTCTCTGTGGACTAAGCACTGAAGAATGAACATATTATCAGTTGGAAACATGATAATATTGGAAAATTCCAAATCTATGTATGGGCCAGCAAAGGGGAGGACAATAGCAACATGAGTAAATAAATGTGCAAAGTTTCTACATGTATGGTTGGAGTTACATGTATACACACATAGTGAACAATATATCACATTATTTGTAATGGATTAACATAAGTTGACTTACCAGCATGACTAGTATGTGTGCTGGTATCGTGGTGTGTTAGAACATAATGCTTAACACTGATTGATTGTTGAATAAGCATGGGGGTTTAACTGCCAAGGTACCAGGTCTACATGCAGTAGTGAGTTCGAAACTTAATTTTTACACATGTACAGTAGGAGTATGAGGTCTTCCCTTACTTTACCGTATGGTATTAATACATGTACATGTAAATGTACCACTGAGCTAGATATGACTAAACTTTAATCCTTCAACAGTAGGTAGAGATAAGCTCCAGTAGCCTCATGTTAGTAACTGCAAAATTATGCAGATTCTATTGATTAATTTGCATAATTTTGATTTGCCTCCAGGTGGTAACGGTTACCTGAACACAATAGATTACATGTACAATGAATCCCTCATTATGTCCTGACCATCAAATTGGTACCTTTTGCTCACAAAGCCTGCCACATTGTATTTATTCTAGACTACATTTTCATGCCTGTGTTCATGATGAATGACCATACAAAATCCATGTACTTGCTTTTTGTACTTTATTTAACCTTAAGTGTCTTGTTACATTAGATCTAGTCTACTTACTGGTATTTTCATTGATCTTGGCAAAGGTTGTTACTTTATAGATCAAAATAATTTAGTGTTTTAAATCATTTTTTTTACTACATTAGCCCTAAAATAGCATTTTTTTAGTGTCTTGCTTTCTGGCAATTAAATATCTCGGGCTTGCCTAGTTTACCTTATGTAGTCTACATTATTTCATGAACTTTAGAACAGCTGTGGTTTGTTTTTAAGTTCATTCAACACACACCTGCATTAGTTAAATAGGATCTGATGCTTCAGTCTGTTTAGTTCTGGCCTTTCTCGAATCTACACCTTTTTGACATATTTGTATGCATATAACATGGTGTCATTTTACCTTGTACTAGCCGAGACCACTACTAGCAGTTCAACTGTACCAACAACAACCACTGAAATATGTGAGTCTGATAAATGTGATCATAATATTAACTTCCTCATGTGTTGCTGCAGTTACAAATTTATGAAATGCATCATTACATGGAATATACAGCACTCTTTTAAGTTTAATATTCAAATAAAAAGGATATATTGTAATTTAACACACATGTATACCGTAGAATGAATATAAAGTAATGTACTTACATGTATTTAATTATGCAAAACTGAAATTGCAAACTTATTTCTTTTCTGCTTATCCATAATAGCACTGCTCTCTAAGAACATGACAGTGAAATGTCCAATTTGATTGACAGTTTGTGTTCTCGTGAGGGATTAGCAATAAAACTACAATGTAGTTAATAACACTGATATTTAGGATAGACATAATTATATGTTAGCATTGTGAAGTAGTGGTATTTGAAGAGCAGAGTTTGCCTGCTGATTTTGTGTTGCAGCTACGACGACCACTGAACAGACAACAACGACAACACCTCAAGTGACGACTTCCACTACAGCCACAAGTAAGTGCCATCTCTGCTTCTATTCTTTTTCTATAGATCACGTTTAGACATTTAGCTGTTTGCAGTATGTAGTAGTTTATAGTCACATTGTGTGTTAGTTTATGTGTTTTATGTATTTTGTCATATTCCAGTACACAGGTAAGTTCACTAAGTGCACAACCATAACTAGGGGGGTAAAACTAGAAAATTTGCATCTAAAAATTACAGTTTGGGTTTTCTGTGGACTGCAATTACTATAGTTTTCCATTATGCTTTAGTCATGTCTGTGTTTATGTGTAAACATTGTGTAGTCATGACTGGCACATGCAGTGCTTCTCAGGGCAATGTACATGATATATGCGTGAACATTTGCCATAACTAAAATAAATCCTGAAATCATTGACTATCAAGCTCCTCGAAACATAACCTATATGTTGATGACTTTTTCTGCAAAACATCATAACTAAATGTCCAGGTATTTCATGGTGATAAATAACTGAAGAAAAAATGCTTACATTTTCACAGAAAATTGTTGAAAATGTAAAAAAAGGAAATTTTAAGGGAAGAAGTGATGTGTTTATACTAGCTTCATATGAAGCACAAAGCTGCCTAATAAACGTTCCTGAACAAGCAATTACACAATCACAAAGATATATTACACATGCATTGCACAGCCAGATTTCTTTCAGGACGCGTGTCTTCACAGCTTCACACTTTTTCCTTTTTACCCAGTGAAGTCACACGTGCACTGTGATGCAAGGATATTTTTTGTGGTTTATTTCAGTGTCATCTCTGTGGTTATAATTGTTTAGCATGCATAGTTAACACATTGCCAGCTGGCAGAGCTGTAACAATTCAGTTAGCCATGTTGAGGGTGCATTTTCCAATGTACACATAATTTTATTAAGTGCACTATCTAAAGTGCAACAACTTTCAGCACAAATCTGGATTTAAAGATGCATTGTGATATATGCTTGCTAAAATGCAAGCTTGAAATTTGTTTTTATACAAGTTTTTTTTTCCGTTTTTTAAAGGTGACATTAGAAATGTACCCCACCATGCACATGCAGTTAGTGTAACCATGGTTGTGGACTTACAATTGGTTTGTAACATGTGTAAATGCCTGTGAACAGATCCGTCTAGTGTAAAATAAATTCAGGAGCAAAAAAAAAAAAAAAAAGATTTAAAAACAACATGTTAGTCCCCATACATGTATAGGCAACTACATGTAAATAGTTGACTAATTAGAGCAAAAACCAGGTTCAATGAGCATATGTGCTACCAAGTGCAGCACCACTTGTAAAGACGTACTGCCGGTATATGCATTTGTCATGCATTATGTAATCCTGAGATATTGTGTTGAAGTAAAGTAAAATAATTTTACTGCATCATCACTTACAATCACTAAAAGCACCCCACCCTCAATTTTCACTTCATAATCAGATAATGCATCATCAGGTTCCTGTAAAATGTAAAGAAATGCACACTGTTACACTTTACAAGTGGTAAAGAACTTTATTACCAGTGCTGAGGCTCCAAATACATGTACATTACTGCCCTGGAGATGGTATTCACTGTCAATGGCAATTTCACCACCGAAAGGTATTTTACTCATGGCTTGGAGTGCATATTTCATGGCATGATGACATAAAACTTCTAATGTCAGATGAAACCAAAGCATCACAGAAACACATCTAGTACTGGGTATAACACTGCAGTACATGCCAGAGTTAATAAAAGTCACTTGTCACGCAGTATACATGTATGTGGCAATAATAAATGCTGGTCTCATACTATCAAAAAGTTTATCAAATGAAAATCAGAATGGTGTACCTTTTCATCCCCTTAGGCTAATATATCGTTATTTTTGTATTTTTGTCTGCTAAAACATGCATAAACTCTGCCCTCTTTGTTGTTTTTTTTTTGCTGTGGTAAACATTCTGGGGTATAACCATAATTATTCTAGTTGCTTCAGTCATCTGACGGGAACTAATGTGTCAGCAGCATTGACTCATACCCTGCGTAACTGCGTAAATAAGATAAATTGACCCCATATTTGCTTGCTACTGGCATACTAATTACAAAATTAATTACTAGTGCATACATAAATGTATGTACTTTTAGGCAATCGCAGATACATGCATCTGTTCACAGACAAAGCCCTGTGCATGTGTATAGAATACAGGTATACAGTGTAAGGAACTCTTAGCCATCTAATTCATGGGGTGGGGAGCTATTATTTTAAAGATATTAACTGTTTGATGCTATTCCTGGATATACCATGAATATACCATGTATACTGCCTTGATTCTATTAATGACTCATAATTCTAATAATGGCCCAGTACTTACATAACAGTCCCTCCTGGATTCCACGAATCCCTGATCATGGAATTTAGCCTGGCATTTCATCTTGAGCGTGGCAGTGCGGAATTGCACAGAATTGCCTGATTTAGAACAGAAAAATCATGGAAAAGTCGACTTTCCATGGCTTTGGGAAAATTTTTCATTTCTTGAATGCAAAATTGCCATTTTCTGAGTGCAGCATTCTGGGCATCTGTTTAGATTACCATTGCAGTTTTGAGTCCAAGATTTGCATTTTCTGAGCACAAAATTTAGATTTTTAGTGCAGAATTTGCATTTCTTTGAGCGCAGAATTCTGGGTGGTCTATTTAGAGTAGTTTTTGAGCACAAATCATTTTCTGACTGCTGAATTTCTATTTTTGAGTGCAGAAGTACGATTTTTTAGCATGGAATTTGCATTTTCTGAGCGCGGAATTTCCATTTTCGGAGCATGGAATTCTGGAGGGTCTAACATAAGCTCAGGAATCTGTTAGTTACTGCTCATGCCTCTGATAATTACTGCTCTGAGCAACTGACACTAGTCCTATCTATACTGTCAGTATACTGTTAGCTCTGACAGAGGCATTGTCCTATAAGCACAGATACTACTGGCATTGGAAGTAACTGTGCTTGCAGTAGCTCCGGAGTGGCCAAGTCTTTTTGTCTCATTTTGAGTAACTGGTCTCGACCAATCAAAAGCAGCTTCTGGACAGTCATCCAGAACCAATCATACCACTGTGTCATGTTGTTGTCACTCTGATGGCGAAGTGGTTATACATTCAACCAGTGGTCACCTAGTCTTTCTTACTAGCCTGCTTTCAATGAGTAAAATTCAGGCATTACACAGTGCATTATACATGTTATATAGGTTATGCTTAAAATGTTTGACAAGTACTCCGTTGTCTTACCATATATGGAAGGTGGTGTAATGCTAAACGAGTTTAGTGGTGAAAGAAGCCAGATCCTTGCGTTCTCATTCGCATTCTGGTAAGCCAAAATGGGCAGAGGTTATTTCCTGATTTCTTAAACGGAAGCCCATCCCCCCAGGGCTTCAATAGGGGTCTATATGAATGGGCACTAATAGAATAAGACTGAACTGTTCATTTTAGTGAAGCTTTGCCTTATTGAATTTTACCTTTGTACATGCATAAGGAGCATGATACAAATGTACATGTATAAATACTACGGGAAATCCCATCTAAAAGAATAAATCCTTCCCAATCACATATGCATGCATAGATAGAATTGGCTTGATTTCAAAATCTAACTGAACGCTCTACCCTTGCAGCTACTTTTGCCTCTGCTAAGTTGAGAGTAACACCTGTGGAATAGTATATTTAAAATGGAAATAATTTTATACAAAATGCCACTTTCATGACAAAATAACGCATTTGGTTAGAAGATGCTTTGACTTCTCTATTTTATCATTTGCAAACAAAAATAATATCATACTTACTGGTATTCAAGACACTCACAGAAATCCCCCCCTCCCCCCCCCAAAAAAAAAAGCCATGTAATGCTTAATCTTTTTTAGCATAAATGTTTTTATTTTGGAAAAGTATCAAATGGCTATGACTGATATAGTGCCACTAACACCTTGGGTCTCATTGCCAATAAATTTTGTAAGCCCTGACCAAAATAGTACAAACTTCTTTTTTTTTCAATTTTAAGACCACAATTTTTGACAGACTTTGACACTGTTTATGGTGATTTATGTATCACTACATGGTAAGTGTCTTATGATTTTAGGAACTTTGTTGAAAACTAGTATTAAATCATTTCTGAGGTATTGTTCTATGAACCACCATAATTTTTGAGCTGTATCTATCTTCACAAAGCATAATAGCCTTTGAAAAGTACACCTTAAGCTTTCAAAATATGTATGAATTAAAAATTCTACATAGTAATTTTACTTACTGGTATGTTTGTCCCTCCTTAAACAATGCTGTGAAATTCAAAATAAGAAAAATACTTACTATAAACTAAGTAGCAGTCACACAGGAGATTGGAAATTCTAGGGCATGTGCATAGTTCTAATTCCACATTAGCATGATATGCTTCTTTTGTATCGCCCAAAACACCTTTCGGGGACACTGGATTTGACTCTATTTCGTTGCTACCGACGCCACATCTGTGGCCAAACTTATCTTGCCATATGCCTTCAGGTCACATCTTTGAAACAATCCCATCATACGTATCTATGGAAAATCTCAACCTGAAAATGTTTCGGGCATGCTTGCATGTTGTAATGAGCTATTTATAGTATAACATATAGTAACAAATCATTTGTTGCCCCCTAAAAGAGAGCTAGGCATTACTTCTTAACAGTTGTGGTTTTAGCTTTATCCCACTACGTAATGTGCAGATCATGCCTCAATATGGCCATTCATGTGTAATGACTATGCAAATTAGTGCATAAATTAGATAGAAAAATCAGTGTTGGGCCTCCCTGGATCTTTATCATATTGTAGTATTAAGCCTAGCCAACTTAAGTATGAAGATAGATCCCAACACGAAGACCCTTGCATATTTAATATACAAATTAGCATATAAATTAAGACAGAAATGACAGTTTTGCTCTTCCTGAGCAAAGAGGTTTTTGGATCTTATCATATTGTGGTATTAAAGGTCTATCATACTAGTATGAAGAATATGCCCCTACCTGATGACCCATGCATATTAAAATGGTAACCATGCTAACTAGCACATAATATGCATTTTAACAGGGGCTTTCTAAGCAAAAAGTTTTTGTTCTATCTTTTAATATATTATAGCGTTAGCTCTACTTAATGTGATAATTTGGGCATAAAATTTATATCACCACTGCATCCTTCCCACCTTCCATCTCACCCCACAATGCCATAACCCATTACCCCCTTATCAAAACCAAATTTTTCCTTTCGCATACCCCATTTAGCCTATCCCATACCCCATTTGGGGTACCAGTCCCACCGTACCCAATTATATGAATGAGGGCATTTATCTGCTGGTCAAATGTTAATTTTAATGAATGATCTGAGAGAGATCAGGTTTTGGGGTAAGCTGTTGCAGGTGACTGAGTGATACAAATGACGGTCGCGGGTGACTGACTGCACTAACTCGGGATAACATGGTGTCATGGTATATATGTATATTTTTCTTTTGCATATTATGATATGCAGATTTACAATGCACCTTATAGTGTGTGTGATTGCTTCAGATATTAACCATGCACAATTATACAATAAATAAACATGTGACAGCAAGTAAATAATAATTAAGAGCGATTATGTATCCAATATCACATGATGTGAGTAAATAAACAAATACATGAAACACACATACATGTAAATAAATAAGAAAGACCGCTGGGACAGCGGAAAGCCCTGCCCACCAACAAACTCTTCTTTGTGACATCAAGATTGAGGTGATAATTAAATAATGGCAAATATATACCATACAAGTCTTCTACCACTTAAAATCTGAGTGACCTTGACTTTGACCTTTCAAGGACACACAAGGTCAAATGTGATGGTGCCATTGGACTCACCATATATGGTTTCTTATTGATGGTTAATAGTAACTTATGACCTAATTCAGCTCCTTTACGAGATAAAAGGCTTTGAAATCTTGGTGACCTTGACTATGTGACCTTTTTGCTGTTTAAAAACTTTTCAATAGATGTATGTCTTGTATGTACCCACTATAATTTTATGTGCATAATATAAATATCCATGTCAAAATTTATCCTGAGCATACCTATTTTTAACTTGTACTTCTATGAGAGGAACATATATGTATATGAATTTTTCATATATGTACATAAAAATGTGTTATCCATATATAAAAGAAAAAAAAAGTAAATGCACCATGGGGACTGCATGTTGCTGTGTTCGCACAGTGAAAGGCACAAACATTTCTTTTAAGCACGCCCATTTGATCGCAAAGTTAGTAAAATTTTAACCATAGGTACAAAAACCAGAGTGATAAAATATAATGTGTTGAATTATAATCAATAAATGAGTAAGTGCTTTTCTAAAAAGTAGGTACCAGTAAATTGGATTAATTCTGCACCGTTATGGTTTCTTGTGTAACTGGTAGCTGAAAAGAAATACCCATTTTGAAATTTGAAAGTTTGAAAGCTGAGTCAATATAAAGTTGTCAACTAAATTCATGGATTTACACATGTAGTAGGCATATTTTGTTATTCTCTGTAGTATTTAATTTTCTGGTAGCACCACATGTAGCTAGAAATAAAAGTCTGTATCAGTTGTAGAATGTATGTAGTATGTGTTGGCTTAGTATATGAGTAACCTTGAGTCTGTCAACATGACAGAGTAATGATGTATTAAACAGCATTTTAGTTGTGCACTTAGACCAAGTAGGATAGTTTGTGACAATTTGTTTCAGCAACAGCAACCACCACTCCAGAAACGACCACTTCTACTGAGCTAACTACAACCACCACACCACTCACCACCACAACGACCCAGGAAACTACAACCACTACTCGGCCAACAACCACAACAACACAAGAAACAACAACCACCACTCAACCGACAACCACAACAACACAGGAAACAACAACCACCACTCAGCCAACAACCACAACCACACAAGAAACAACAACCACCACTCAACCAACAACCACAACAACACAAGAAACAACAACTACCACTCAGCCAACAACCACAACA
>JAAUYG010150050.1_pt1 | contig 10715 bp, 9 predicted proteins | sample 7278091 | NCBI WGS metagenome assembly JAAUYG01 (sample SAMN14350201, study PRJNA611818) | marine sediment metagenome | isolation source: surface marine sediment (0.6m) | place: French Polynesia: Moorea | collected 2018-08
AGAGCACAAATTGTGAATTCTGCTTCCATTGAGCATTGAGGACCAATAGGACTATATGCGGCAGTCATAGTCAATAGTAGATAAAAGTCAAAGCCTGTGAAAGCCCACGTCTCTTCCAAAACCATTTTATTAGATTTATGCACAAATATAAAAGCAAATTTCGACACTAAACTCCACATACCTTCCCGTTTTCCACCAGGTTGGTTGCCATGATGATGCGTGTGCTGTTAACCTGCCAGACCATACGCCACATGTCCTGTATGGTGTATTTGGTACAGCCTGAGGAGTGGAAAATTCCGTTACAGTAGCCATAACAGAGTGGAAAATTCCAACAGAGTACATGCATGTTCACATAAATACAGTAACATGCATGTTCTCGGCAGATTGTTATGTAAGGACTGTAACATAAATTCATGTGCGTGTCTATGCCACCGACAGTCACGTAAGCCTGGAGAAGGCTGATAAATTGAAATCGGAGTTTAGTAGTCAAGAGTAACTGTTGTATAACCAATACAGAGAAAGTGACTGTTTCTACAGTATATCTGTGACAGTAAGTTCTATAAATATTAACAATGGGAACGGGAGTATTTTAGCCAACACCGTTGATAGTGAAAATTCTACTTATTTTTCCACTACATGTAAATATTTTACTGTATTATTAATATGCGATATCTAGACTTCTTCTTACCTTGTGATGCAATATATTTTCTTGGCGATTCATAACCCTGGAAAGGTAAAGAAAGTGTCAGTAGAAGCACTTTTACCAAACTGACTCTTCCAACAGAAAACTGCGTCAACCAGTACGGACTACTTATTATAGTGGCATCTGACAGCATATCAAAGTAAACACTGACCCACTTTGAGTATGGCAAAAACCCAAGAAGAGTGACAACTTGTTGTAACTCAATGCAACCCAGCATCATGGAGTGGTCTACTATGGGATGAGATGGAGGACAGGTTGTTCTATTTTACTTTTCATTTCTCTTTTCTTAAATTCTTTATGGCTACGTTAAGCACCTAAACTAATGATACGCATAAGTGTTCTGTACGGAGTTCTGTACTCTGTACTGGCGAAAGCTCACTCTATAACAGGTATAAGGCCACTTACGTCTATGTAGTTAGCGTTGACATAGTCTGAGTCTGGATCTCCTTCCTCTGGCTCCAGAATGACACGGGAATGATCATCTGGATAGAACATCAAAATCCTTAAACTTTACAGTCATATAACATTTACTTACATACTAAACCTCACATTTCGTCAATAAGTTTTGAAATATGTTTGGAACATCTGACATATTAAAGCTCCTTCTAGATTTCAGCATTGGTTCCTTTCATTGACATGATACTTTTCCCAACAGATGAGAAATCCTTTTTCCACCAGAGTCCAATATTGTGCTCAAGATGACAGCATTGTGCTCAAATATCAACACCTATGCTTTGAATTTCGAAGACTTTCTAATTATTTTTTCTAAACACTACCAAACTGCAACACAAGCCAATACTAATCTGTCAGTACGGTATTGTGCTAAGGCCCTGGGTCTGGCTCACTTACAGGCAATGATATTGATGAAGCGATTCTTGTGCTTATTAGCCTCCAGAACACCGTGATCGTGTGGGTACTGGAAACCATCGGCAATTTCCTGCAAGAAGTAAACAGTAGAACACGCTAAAGAATCAAACACTTCACTGCTGAGTATGGGACAAGGTACTAGTTGGCATCATAACGTCACCGTACCAGACATCAGAGTCAAAGCATGTGAAATCTTTAGAACTCGATATCTCCTGAGGAAGATTTACTGGCTCCCCTTGGATTATTTGAAGTCTATAATCTCAATTTTCCCAGAATTAACCAAGACTCTTAGTTACAATAAGTCAATGGCTGTTGTTTCTATCTCTCAGTGCCAGCTGTGACTTAAATATAGCAAGCACATACATGAAATTAAATTCATACCAAGTTTCATACCAACATTCATGGGACCAGTAGCATTAAGGTCTTCGAGTATCTCATACTCATAAGTTCTTAGAAAGCCTATCTATACTTAAATCAGATTCTTGGCCAATCACATTCCCCAGATTAGTGACCAAAGTCAAATTTAGTCACAACTATTTTTGAAATATCCAGTCTAGTTTAGAACACAAAATAGTTTGTGAAAAGCTGTGTCCTAACGTAGGATAGCCAGAAACTGACCTTATATTCCTTGTAGAATAACTCGTTCTCGTTGTCTTTCCCCTGCAGGACATAGTCCTCCAGCTCCTCTACTCTGATTGGGTGACGATCCGGTGGTGGCTCTGGTGTCACGTCCGTCAGAAGATCCGGTGGTGTCGGGAATTTTGGTGGTGTGCGACCGTCAGGAAGCAACTCGGCGATAGGCGTAGAATCAGACGATCCCTCCCCTCCTATCCCGCTGTCATCTGTACGACGGGAGGAGTCAATGTCTAGAGGATGGTATCAGAGGTTCCCAGTCTACACGGCTTCCACCTCACCCAACAGCTAATACAGGGTATCACTATCACTGGCTTACAGGCACAAAATGGGACTTACAGTTCTCTTATCCAACCTGGAGCTGAACCCAAGACGTTGGTATGCCAGCAAAGGACATTTACTGACTTACAGGTTACTGGAATGATTTTGGACTCAGCCATCCTATGATAAGAGCCCAAGTTTGTTTAGCAAGTATATCTACCTCCCGTTAATCATGTCTGGAATGCCGTCTTACCTTTGACCATGTTGTTCAGCTTCTGAGATTCCTCTGGATCCTCCTTCTCCACAACAGCATAGTGCTTCTTCTTCCTTCTGGATATAAGGATATATCTATTCACACTCCAAGAAACACTGACAACATTTATAACACTGTAACATCACATGTCACCTCTTTTATATAAACTCAAGACATTTCATAGGCAATGTTTCAAGACCGGTTTCAAACTCACTCAACCGTGGCAGATGTCTCTCTGCCCGGAGCTGTAAGTATTCAAGCATCAGACAGCTCAGGCATTAAGGATTGTCCGACTGCCCGGGATAACTGACAGTAACTTCCCACCCCACTTGGCCGTCAAGACAAGTAAAACCTGAACCCTCTTGGATGCTAAAAACAGTTTGCAGAAACAAAATCCTGCCAATCAGTACCAGCCAAAAAGTTTGGGCAGGTAAATCTTCATTTCGGACAAGTGAAGATTACCCTGACTTGGGACAAGTCTCAAAATAAGTTCATGTCCATCGGTGCCTGGATTTTATACACTGGTATATGAATAAATTTCAGGAGTACCACAACACTTCGTTGAGATGCTGATAGTAGTGTAACACAGTAGGATTTGTAAAAGTTGGCCATCCAAAACCAGCAATCCCCAGTCCCAGACAGTGAGAAACTCAAGTTGGGGAATTATTCAGGTCCAGGGGCCAACCTCCAGACAAATCTTAAATCAGAAACTGATCTTAAGGACGGAAACAGTAACGGTTACCATGGTGATTAGTGTCACAGCTCAATTTTTTTTCTAAAGATAAGATCTTTCTGGCAAACAGTACCAGATATACAGTACAATCACAAACGTGGGTTCCAGAGTAACATTGTATTGTTATCCTCCATGGCAAAGTCTCTCTAACGCGACTTTTACTGCATTAAGTTTGATGTTAAAGAGCCTGCTGGGATTCTTTTTTCCCGCCCAGTTTTGATCTGCCGACTTTACCTGTACAAGATAATGGCCACGGTGATCGCTATGACAACCAGCACACAGATGATGAGACCCGCTATGAGGTATACGTCGGAGCTGCTCTCCTGGTACTCCACCGGGACGTCAGCTACAACAAAGAGAAGGGCTTTGATCAGAGGATACAGCTAGAAAGTGTCTACAAACAGCTAGAAAACTTCATGGTTATACCTTCATGCTGACAGACATCAAACAGCTCGTCAATATGTATTACTCAACACTATTTGTTGTTAAGAGATATTGTCTACTGAAAACTTAAATATGTCCTGAAGTGCAGCCTGCGCCAACAGTCACACTGGTCTTGTCACTATATGAACTATACTTCCTCTCTGTTTGTTCTTTTTCTTTAACGCAAACGGCTGAGGTTCAAATAGTCCGAATATAGAATTAAAAGGTAAATGCATGTGTAATGGACCTTTAACCACATCTTGTAGATGCATTATAACAAATCCGAGGTGAGTGATTAACAGACATCCGTACTGTATTGCTATCTTACATCATGTGAAGTAGCAAAGGCAATAAAATGATTCTATGTAAAATCCTATATGCCAGCCCAGGTTTGCTGGAAAGCTACGGCACTCTACCACAGACACAGGAAGCATGGGGCGCTAATATTGCCATGTACTGAGCACCAACTCCTCACCTCTTGACACAGTGTTGAACAGCTGCCACGGATTGTCCTTACTCGGGATATCCTCATTATTCAGGATCACAACTTTCACTTCATATTCAGCGTCGAAGTCTAAATCTGTTAGGTTCTTGCTGACGTCCCCACGACTGGCTTTGGTGGAGAACGACCTCTCCTGATTAATCTTGTTGTAGTGGATTTCGTAATATTTAATCCCGTCACAGCGGAAATCGGCCTCCGTAGGTTTCTGGTAAGAAAAAAGTTCCATTCAATCCTCCATGGTTTTGTTTTCTGCCCAACAATGAAATCTTTGTGAAAAATATATTTCTAATTTCGTCAGCCACAGTGTGGTAGATTTGTGAAAGGGGTCAAAGGAAATGAAACGATCTTGTTTTAGGTGGTTTTTGGCATAAGAGACGGTCAGATTGGTGAACTGTGCTAAGCAATGAATGTGCATGCAGTTAAGTGAAAGAAGGAAATGCGCAAGATTGGATTCAAAGTCGTGACCCTTGGATCCAATGTCAAAAGTCTCACCACTCAGACAAGGTGCTGCTTGGGAGAGAGGTCAACACTTGGGAGAGGGGTGAAGACTCAGAAGAGGGGTCAGGATTTGCAGGGTAAAAATTTGGTAGCAAGGTCAAGACTTAGGGTAATGATCACCGAGTACCCACCTGCCACTGAATGGTCGCCATGGCGTGCGCCTTCCCCGAGCTGTACTCCACATTGGGATATACCTGGATATCCCTCAGGGGATCTGGAGCTGGAAACCAATCGCAACAGCAGGGATGATCATCCACCAGATCTATATGGCGTTTTGCATAAAGCATCCTGCACAGATATACTAGCGTCTTAAGTCAGCTAACTTTAAGCTGCCAGCCACCATTACAGCTACACTTCTGCACGACACAACAGATACAAGTTTTCATATGGCTTGGGCCAACTGAATTGTTACAAGTCCAAGTATTGTTATTGATCAGAGGAGAGTTCATTACATCGTTACTTCTGTGAGTAGTGATGCTACATCCATTCTTACCGGCACAGCTGGTTTTGAAGTATTCTGCGACGGAGCTCGGATGTCCATCATACTCCTGCCCATCCTGTGGGTAGTTGACAACGATGGGGATTATACGGAACGCGTATCTCTGGTTCAGTTTCAGCTGCGTCACCTCGTAATGTTCCTGCAGGTTGTCAGTGTCCGGCAAGAGATCCCCAGCTGTGATCCAATCTCCAGTGCCATGCTCCCGGTACAGGACTTTATACTTAATTGCCATTGGCTCCGTGACAACGTGGTCCCACGACACCCAGCCAATCGTGATAGAGCTAGAGGTCGCGTTAAGCTTGTACGGCTTCTCTTGGGACGGTACCACTGAAATATTAAAACAGCAAATGTTCATGACACATATGCATGCTAATAACTGGCTGGAGGTACAATACAGTGGTCTTTACCATATAAATATTTTCAGCATTCACACTCCTATTCTGCCTAGTTTAAGATGAACCTAGTAGATAAGTATTTCACTTCATATAAATCATGGGGAAAGACAAGGATAGCCTATGGCCCATGTTAGACTGATACTACAAAAGTGATGTATATACATGTCGTAACAGTTCCATACCTTGCAAGTAGTACAAAAAAGAAATGTATAACACATAAATAAATATACATCCATTATGCAATTAAGACCAGATATTTGTCTCAACTGGTAGTTCTAAAATGCAGGGAACAGTGTAGGAAGGCATTTCTGGATTTGTTTAAAAGAGATCTAATCTTTTTCTTTTTTCTCTGATTTTATGTTTTAGATCATTTTGTAGATAGAGTGTAGTTCCACTGACAGGTCTGACAGCTGCTGCCCAGCCACTCATCAGCACAGCCCCCGTCACAGGACCCAGTCGGTTTGTCACAGTCCATGCCATACAGACAGTGACAGTCAAACGCACAGTCCTGGCCGAACTTCTGGTTGTCACATGCTGGAACAGAGAGACAGACAATGGTGGGACAGGTCTGGCTATAAGGGAAGTCAAATGTGGACACTGTTCAAGGTAACATTAATTATAGGACTTTCCTTTCACTGACATGATCCCAAATTGTCACTATGTGCTACCTTGATACAGTGAAACCTGTCTTGAGAGACCACTGCCATGAGAGACCACCTGTCTTGGCAAACCATGCATTTTCGGCAGGAGGACCCATATTTCAACGGAACCTGTCACCAGAGACCACCTGTCTTGACAGACCACATTTTTGTGGCCAATTGGGTGGTCTTTCAAGACAGGTTCTACTGTAATAGACTAGGGTGATATCCAGAAACTATGTACTCCCACAATAAACTTAAGTTTACTAATCACACCTTGGCAACCATAGTGTTGTCTTTGCTTACGATCACCGATGAATGTATTTTTTTTGCAACTGGCCCCAGGTCTTTTGAGGTCATCTACCACATGTATGAAGCTAGTCTTAAAATATTAAAGGTAAATTTCTTCACCCTAAACTTATACTGTGTGTCTTCTCAAAGCTAAAACTCTTAATCCCCAACTTGATGTTTTAGTACTTTAGTAGTAACAACTGGTCATTTGGCTGTAAAACATGTTACATTTATATACAGTAGGACCTGTCTTGAAAGACCACCCCATTGGCTACAAAAATTTGGTCTGTCTAGACATGTGGTCTCTGATGACAGGTTCAGTTCAGTTATATTGAAATGTAGGTCCTTCTGCCAAAAGTGTGCAATCTGTCAAGACAGGTGGTCTCTCATGGCAGTTGTCTATTAAGACAGGTTTCACTGTAATACAAACTGTATTCTAGTCAAGTATTTATTCCCCTAAATCTATTTGTGAAGCACATAATAAAACATATATCAATGAGAATTACAGTGAAACCTGTCTTGAGAGACCACTGCCATGAGAGACCACCTGTCTTGACAGACCATGCATTTTCGGCAGAAGGACCCATATTTCGATATAACGGAACCTGTCACGAGCGACCACCTGTCTTGACAGACCATATTTATGTGGCCAATTGGGTGGTCATTCAAGATAGGTTCTACTGTACTATTATTGTTGTGATTGTCACTCACCCTGTTGACAATTGTCCCCCGTGTAACCCGGTTTACAACCACTGGGACACATTCCATTGACTTTGTCACACAGATCCCCGTTGTGACACTGACACTCCTGCTCACAGGTGGGACCAAAGAATCCATTCTGGCATTCTGGAACAACAACAACAACAGTCAAATCCTGAACACAGGATACCACTCTGATACCAGCTAAACACATCAACATCTGAACCCTGTCTACATGTCTATAATGATCTACCATAGACTTCAATACAGGTACAATTACGTACAAATTGGTGGCTTTATCATAACAGGTTATCATTTTTTTTTATTTTGGGTTATAAACTATAACCACATTAACCTAATATGAGATAATATATGCATGGAATCACCACTAGTGGTACACTATACAAGTGTAAGCATGCAGTCTTTACACACACATATGTAAGTTATATTTATTAGAACTTTTACAGAATGTATAATTAATTATAAAGTTGTGCAGTAGGTATGGCAAGTTTGGTAACTGGAAATGTACCAGGTGATTACTAATATCACAAGAGCACGGCTCGCCAGAAAAAAAGACTATCTGTAAACCATGGACTCACTTTCTATCAAAACCTTTCTTCCATTAATCATTCGGACCACAGAACATATAGCAATAGACTTCCCAACCTTGTTAAAGTATTTCACGCAGAGCCCTACAAGTTAATATCAAGCAATACTTTTTTCCATATGGTAGCTAATATTCTATTCACATTGACTCACCGTAGAGTTCCACGTTACACAGATTAAGGTTGGACAATCCGGCGGTGAATATGAGCACATACTGTCCCACCACTGGGGTGTAACACGAGACACGTCCCGTCAGTGCTGTCCCGAATTTACACGCCCCGTCCCTACCCGTGTACTGGTCATCGTCAAATCTCCACTCCTCGCTCACAACAAAGACATCCACGTTGCCCGGGATATCACCTGGTCAATGCAAGTCAATCTCATCAGTATTAAATATAGGTACATGGACACACAAAGTGGTGTTTTTATATATAGGTGTCAGTGACATAAGACTGATAAACAGATAAATGGAACATTCCGGGTATATTCAAACTGTTAGGAAAATAAAGAAATTGGTCAAAGAAAACATAGAAGCATATGTATACATGTAACTTCATAATGAAAGTTACTCACCGGTAGTCAATGGTAGTTGTACATTACCTAGAGGGCAAGGCTGGAGATAAACCTTGGTTACACCGCAAGATGCAAGTTTTAGAAATAAGGTATAAAGTTATCACAATGAGTTCTTTCCCTATTCATGATTCAAGTCTCAAACTTAAGCTATCAGGGCCAACGCCTGGGAACACTAACACTCAAAATAGCAAATAGGTCCCTGAATTGCTGACAGTTCCAGCCACACTGGTATGGAATATGATCTCCTGTCCCACGTAAGTACTGAGGGACTAAAATTATTCTATCATCCAATTATGAAGTTGAGAAAATTTCTACCAGCAAAACTGATATATTCAGTAAGCAAATTAATGATAAAGCACTAAAATCAATACCAGCTAACAAAATTAGTGAATATTTGATGGTGCTCGGCATTTGTTACTAACTAGCAAATGGGAAAAAGTAGCACATGTTTAGCTGATAGGCTGATAAGTTGGATTATTTCACTTCATTACACAGTGTTGCATTTCGGAATCATGAAGTAGTTACACGATGAACCCAACCATCTGATGCTAGAAAACTGTGCGGCTTGCACTGCTTGTATAAACCTTTCTTTCGAAGCTACTTCTAAGTAAATTTGTATACAAAAACAGCAAGTTTCTAAATGCACATGACTGATGATATTTCAATGAAATCAGTTCAATACTTGTATACCGAATATTAAATTTCCCAGAACCAAAACTGCAATTTGGTTAACTTTGCCTCAATGGTCCCAGTAATGGTGCAAATTTGTGTTTCTGTCTTGTCACCTGCGTGTGACTTTACATGTGTTTACAGCAGGATGCTCAATTTGCAATCAGACCAGCATGTAAATGTTGTCCTTGGGGGCGCTCAAGTGTATAAACGGTTTTCACAACTGCAGCTTACTCAGAAACAACCCCTTACTAAACTGGGACAGTCTAATAAGCACCTACTGGGAAAAAAGACACAGGAATGTTGGGTCTGAATAAAGGCCACTCATTTGTAAACTTTCATGCTGATTTGATTACCGAAACGTAAAACTGCGCATGAAGACATACCAAAGTTTAGGTACCTGAAGCTAACGAGGCGTGAAGACAAGCTATTTAGGAAAATTGCTATCAGCAGGGTTGTTCTCACACTACTAGTAACTACCCAGCAAAGGTAGACAATTGGCAGCCATGGAAACAGGTGGATGGGCAGTAACCATCATAAGCATCTCAATGAAACTGTAAAATGTCCTGGTTGGAGGAACACTAGCACAGCAGCCACTAGTGTCCATAACAATGACAGGAAGCTGGGGACACTCTGTAATAACGCCAATTACCAGTAGACTACTCATGCTACTGTAGTATTCCGTCAATCTAGTGGCTAATACTCTCTAACCTTCATACATTTATATACCATGTATACTAGGGTATTTGAGCTTCAGTAGACAAATGGTGGCAGCACCAGTTAAGCTGCACTTAAGCACATCCAGCTGGGTATTAAATGAAGACTATTTTTTCACAAAATTTCATCCAACCTTAACCAGCGACCTCAAGCTGTCTTGTAAAATGTAGCAATGATAATGACTCTGACATTGTACCATCGTTAAACCAATTACCGTATTCATTCTACTAAATGTACATGCCCTGATAAGCACACACCATACTATAGTGTAGAGGCTTTTTACCGGTACCCCAGCCCTTAGCTCCTGGGCTTAGGAATAGACAGCAAGGAGTCTTCAATTGGAAAGCAAGTCTTTACCTTTAACATGTTTAAGTGAACAATTTAAGGCTTTCCCAAAGCAAACCACTATGCTTAATCCAACAAATATGCTACCATGACTGACAGTTGATACTACTACTACTCCTACTTCCCACTGTATACTGTCATTTCTAGTCTCTATACACATATCATGACATACATAAAGATATGATCACTACTTCTTCATTATCACAGTTATCACCAGGGAGTCATGGACTGGGTCAATTCCGAAATTTGAATTGTACATAAATCAATTCCCATTCCGGAATTGGAATTGGACATGTAATTGGCCAAAAGTAATGGGAACTAGACTTGGAATTGGGGGGGGGGGGGGGGGGGAAAACAGGGTAATAGCCGGCTTTAAACCATTCATGGTAAAAAAACCAAAAGCAAGTTGG
>JAAUYG010156735.1_pt1 | contig 10715 bp, 9 predicted proteins | sample 7278091 | NCBI WGS metagenome assembly JAAUYG01 (sample SAMN14350201, study PRJNA611818) | marine sediment metagenome | isolation source: surface marine sediment (0.6m) | place: French Polynesia: Moorea | collected 2018-08
AACATCCGATAAAATGCATGAACAGAGTCTTTCTTTTGCCAAGAACATTTTATGATTAGGTAAATAGTTAGATAAGACTCCGATCCAACTGACTGATATTTTTTTCTGCCACAGTTAGGCAGATTTTGCTGAGAACTATCGAGATGAAAACAGGAGAAAATTGGCGGAAAAGTGATACAAATTTATCATTATGGGAACCTAGACTCTGCTGTCCAGCTGTAAAGGCAGATGGTATGAGGACAGCGGAGCTAGTTTTCCTGGAGCTATCCCCTTGGTGCAGGAGCTATCCTACCACCCCCCCCCCCCCGGCCTGTTAGACTCACATAAATTAAGTTCCTACACGTATTCAAGCCAAGCCATCAGTGTCAACATAAGGTTAGGCTAGGCTCACCTGGGCTAGGCTATTACTGACAGCAGGCTAAATGCCTCTGTGGTCAGATCAAAAATAAGCTCCAAATTTAGTTTCGGTAATCGGCGGCGAATTTAATGGTGGTCTACAACCAGGCAAAATACAAAATGGCCGCTGCTTCAACGCATGAAGGTGCGTTTTTTCGTTTCGATTTCTTTGTTTTAACGGGTCTTTTGACCAACTAGGTCATTATAGTAACCATGCATTCTGAAATAGGCACAATCAGGAACATTTTGATACTATAAATATCGGAGTGTATGATCTTCCTTTTCCTCTTCTTTCATCTTTTGCTGTACACTGAGCCCGGAGGCCCAGCCCGAGGCCCGACGTCACCCTCACTCACTCAGGTCCAATAATCGATAATGCGTGTTGTACGAAGTCCCCTTTCGTCACTATTTTTCGAAAAGTCGCAACTGACTTTTGAAATAATCAAGAGTAAACTATCGTTTGGTTCAAAACAATTTTGTGGTGCCAGGTTAGGTAAAACAAACACCACCTTCCACTAGTGGCCACATATATTTAATAAAAAAAAAATGCTGATTGCTGAATCTTACTTGTTTTGAACAATTTACCGTCACAACACCTAGTGACTGACAACAAGCAGCTATGGCATGGAGGTTTGATTTGGACATTGCAAAGTTTGTTGAACTGGTCTTTGCGAAGCTCGATTCATATGTGTTGCCTAATAATCGGTTAATAGATTGCCTACAAGCAACACTGAACAGAATTTTTGTTCTATATTAATCACTGATAATGTCAAGACATCCTGACAGACCAAAGATTGCCAGTACTAGACTACTAGCAGTGAATTATTCTTACGAAGTCAGTGCTACATATACATGATATATATCATGATTATAGAAGATTCTTCAAGATTAAATAGTAGGTTTTTATGCAATGAGGGCCAGGCGGTATATGGTATATAAATGTTAGCATTATACAGTTTACCGTTTGTAATGTATTTTTCAGAAATTGAAGCCCAAGTGCTAGAGCTCCAGGGCAAGACGAAAGCCCTGAGTTCAGATACAGCACAAGAAGAGCGTGTGGGACTAGGTCTACAAGGAGGCTTTGATGATGTTATCTATGAGCCAAACGCTTCCAAATTTGCTGGATATGACACATCAATTGCAGCTACTGATGAGCAAGATGTAAGAATTTACTTTTAGTTACAGTTTACTTAATAAATATCAGAACAGTGGCAACACACTTTTTCTAGGTGCTTTGTTCTTTTTTGTAGAACATCCATAATCTAGCTCAATGTTTGCATAATGATCTGTCACCACCATACCTATGTGCTGGTCAGCATGGTCAAGGTACTAGTTTTTCTTTTTCTGTTTTACAGAAAATGTGTTAATTCTACTTGTACTTTGCATCATTAGTTTGAAAGATATTGCCAACTATAAGCATGATAAGTTAACATAGATCATTACATGTGTCATGATACACCTGCTATCTTTTCAGGATGGTGATGATGCTTACCCCATGACAGTGCTTGGCAAGAAGCAAACATACACAGCCCCTTTGAACTTGCAGTATGAGCTCTCCAAAGATGAAAAGGTATATATTCTGTTTGTTTTTGTTTCTCTGACAGTAGTAATTCTACTCAGTCATGCTCAGCTGTATTAATCGGTTTACATGATATTGATGTAGAGAGCTTTAGTATTTAGTGAAAAATGAAACCGAGGAGCCCACATGTGAAGTTGTTCTCTTACAAAACGGCGGTGCAACGATCTTCCCATATATTAATATTTTTGCTACTACCCCAGAGTTTCAATGCTACACAGTACACGGATGTATTTTTTAGGTTTATTATGATACAATAGGAAATGCTAAAAGCTGCCCATCACGGGCATCCTGCTCACTTAAAGTTCTCTTCTCTGACTTAAGCCTCGAGATTTGTATGGTTCTTTTATTGTTATGGCTACTCGTATTTTCCATGTTTTCTGTAGGATTACGATCCTCTGGCAGACCACCGCAGAGAAAAACCAATTGATAGAGAGAATGAGTACAAGCTCCGACGTCTGCGGGAACAAGCCATTTCTCCAGAGCGCCATGATCCATTTGCCATTGGTGAGTTTTAAACTTAAAAACTGTTTTCTGTGTTAACTACATATTAAAGATTGCTTGTAGTTCAACATTAGTGGGTGAATTTTATCAGTGCTGAATATTGTTGATGTGTTACAGATTGTATTTACTGCTGAATAAAAGGTGTGGTGGTACAAGTTATAAATTGTTTATTACCAATATGGAAGGTGTTGCAGAGTTTGTCCTTTATATATAATAGCACTATGTGGCTTTGTAATGTAAGTTATGTCCATTTAAACAAATGTTAAAGAGCTTGTCAGAAGGTAAAAAGAATGGGGCTTTGGAAATAAAGGTGTACTACTTATGTTTCTGTTTCACAGTTTATATTTTTTTTTACATATAAAGCATGCTCTTAATAAATAGTGATAAATAAGAATACAACACAGCCAACACTTTGCTGAGTCCATCAAATACACCCAAAATCCACTAATACATCAAGCAAAAGCACTTTGTTGAGTTTACCTTTTTCTGGCCCCAAACTGAGACCCTGCCCTCCCCTGCCTCACCTACTTTAGTGCAGACATAAATAGTTACACACATGAGGCCTGACGGCAGCAATGTGTGAAACAAGAAGAATATTTAGGATCAATCCAGGGAACCCAAAACGTTCACTGCAGACCAAGAATTTAGTCCCACATGTTGCCTTTCAGTCTTGCATTACTTGTAGATGGATAATGCGATAATATATTATATAGGGCACTCTGCTCTAGGAAAGACTTCAAATGTTATAGATTAACTGATTCAGATGACTTAAATGGTGTTTCTGTGATTTTCAGAGATGGTTTTTGAGCAGATTAGTCTACCCAAATATATTGTCTCCCCAGGGTCCTGATTTCAAAGTTCCTAGTCTGATCTCTTTATCTGTTGAGGCAACCCGTATTCAATAACTTTAGCCCACATGCATGTCCCATGTAGTTGGAAGTGGATGGTTAAATGTTCTAACTCATTCACTATTCCCATAAGAGCGTGGTGTATATCTCATGCTTACTTGAGTGAGAAATAAAGTAGTTTATATACCCATAAGTTTACACCGTCAAAATGTAACTTCCTCTTACTTCAATTCTGGAGTATCTGATAGAGTATGAATTTTACAAATTCAAGTATCTGGATGACTTTCTTTTGTTTTTTGTTTCTTCTCTTGTATTTATTTTTTTTTTTGGAATTAAGAAAGATGGTTGATTTGGTCAGTCCCACGTACTAAACTTGGGCTATAAGTCATCATAATTCTTATATCGAAAGTCAACTTATACATGTCAAAAGTTCATGAAGCTCACAGACAAAGATTTGGGGCTTTAGAAATGTTGGGTTGGTGCATAACAGGTATAAATCTGTGAGGTAGCAGTAGTATTCTCTGTACTTTTGTCATTCTGTCAAAATCTGTACTACAGGAACTAATAAGACCCCCTTTTTCTTCCACCCAGCTACGACCTTGGCAACGTAATGTTGACCCAAGCTGACCATTCGTCTGCTGAATGTAGAGTGGGAGAGCTAGTAATTCGATTTGTTTGTTGAGAAACTTTGAAATATCACCTGCCTTAAGCAAAGGACTGCATTTAAATCCGCAACAGGAGTACAGAAGAATCCAGGAAGATACATTTCCTGTGCAAGCCTATAAGGATACTACATATATCAAGTTCAGAAAGTCATGTTAAAATATAAAGCATGTAACAATTTCCAGTCATATAATAAAAAGTGTAATATTTGATTTAAAGGGATGGAAAGCGCATATATCTTCTTTTTACAGGCATGTGCTATATAGCGGTGGGAAAAGGGGGTTGGGGGCTGGGAAGGGTCACTCATCTATTACACTTTTCAGCACTGTTTTAGGTATTCACTGACATACATGTGCTTTATGCTAGCCAGTGATGTGTGACGGAGAAGGTAGTAGCGACGTGGCCAAACAGTACGTATACCATCTATATACTGCAAAATGTGCTTTCTTCATATGCTTCTATACCATGCACAGACTTAATTCTTTAACATAAGGTTTCAAACAAAGTTTCTGTCCAGTTTGACTGTCAATCATCATACTCAATCAATCTAATTATAAAGAACCATCATATTTATTTTGGATCATACATGTAGTCAGAAATATGAAATTTGTGATGGTGGCTTGCCGTATAAATTTTGTATACAGCGACTTACCATGTGGCAGAAGCTTCTGTAGACAGAATATCTTCCACCTTGGTGGTAGGGCAGGGCATAGCATTACAGGACGAAATCTGAATGCTGCATCTTTGCTGACTACCATTAAGGTGCCAGAATTTTGTCTTGTAGTATTTGTTATGAAATTAGGGCAGTTTAACAAGGAGTCTGTGCTGGTATCTTTGCAGTTGGTCAAGGCTTACTATCTGGCTAATATGGTAGTCTGCATTTTGCATGGGTGTATAACCGGCACTGGTCGGCAGTAGGAAGTCCTAGCAACTTTGCACTTCTAACTTTAGAGTAACTTTTTGTGCGGGCCGACATGTGAAAAGCAGACTGCCATCTTCAAAGCTGACCAAGTTTAGCTTTAGTAATATACCAATGAGGGTCATAATGTACAATGAAGAGCATGTTCTAATGATTTCTGTCTGTCACGACCATGGTCGTGACCCCGTTTCTCTGTCATTACAGGAGCTAGAACGCCTGGGGCCCAGTCTGAGAGAAGGACGTATAAAGATGTGTACATGGAAAGCAAGATGCGATCACAACAGGTAAAGGGTGTAATAACTTAAGATAGGGTTGTTATGTATTTAAACATCCTTTGTGAAGAATGGTGCATTTTAAAGGCTTAAGACATAAAAATCACAAGGATTACATTTACATAGTGGCACAAGCTTGTGACTTCTTAAATCAGAGTAAGCTAAGCCGGTGTGCAGTAGTATGCTATATTTATTCTTTTCTAATACTCATGATAATGTCCCCAGTTTTTAAATGAATTTTGAATTTGTCTTGTCGATTCTGTGCAACCTACGGGTAAATATTTTTTTAATGCTTATAATTTGATAGAAGCCATTACAGTTTACTCATGTATAATGCTTGCAACATTATCGCTTGGGACAGTTTTGCATGAATAAAATTTTCAATGCACTAACCAGCTATTAAACTTTTGCTCATTTAGCAAGACCTGAAGGAGCAGATGCGAGAGAAGGCCAAGGAAGGGACACTTCAGGCAGTCAATGGCTCTGCCCCACAGAAGCCAAAGAAACGAGCTCGCTGGGATCAAACCTCCTCAGATGATACACCACAAGCAAAGAAAAAGTCTAGCTGGGACTCTGCCGAGGCTACCACCCCTTCTAACACTCGCTGGGATGAGACACCTGGAAGGCCTAAAGGTGGTGAGACCCCAGGGGCCACGCCTGGAGCCAGTACCAGGCAGTGGGACTCCACCCCTGGTCATGCTACCCCTGGAGCAGCCACTCCTGGTAGGGGTGATACACCAGGGCACCAAGCCACACCTAGCGCACGGAAAAACCGCTGGGATGAAACTCCTAAAACAGATAGGGGTGAGTGAGTGTCAGAGGTAGTGTTAGACAGGGTGGGGAGTATGTAGTATGATGTTTCCACTAAGTCTTAACATGGACTGTAGCTACTGCTGCTTAGAACTATAAGAACTTTCAACTTGTGGAATCCAGGATTTAACATCTAAGAATAAATTTTTCTGTGCAGACAAGATATTTGCCCTCTGTGTCTATGCGTTCTGTGTTTGTAGGTACCTCTGGTCACCGCAATTCATTTCCTAAAAAAACATCTAAGAATAATTCTTTCAATGCCAGCAACATACTTTACCCTGTGTGTCTATTTATTGTGTTTGTAGGTACCCCAGGTCACCAGGCAGGAGGGGGGTGGGCAGAAACCCCCAAGACAGACCGTGGAGAGACCGATATTATCCAGGAGACTCCCACGCCAGGGCTAAGTAAGCGTCGCTCACGATGGGATGAAACCCCGGTGAATGCCAACACACCTAGTGGTATGACCCCTGGAGCCCTCACGCCAAGTATGACCCCTGGGGGCATGACCCCAGGCACCCCTGCTGGTATGACCCCCAGCGGCCTCACCCCTGGTGGATCGACCCCCGGAGGACACACCCCTGCTGGCTTCACTCCGTCTGGATTTACTCCTTCTGGTACAACTCCAACTGGTCAGAAAGCTATGGCCATGGCAACCCCAACCCCAGGACATCTGATGAACATGACTCCTGAGCAGATGCAGGCATGGACACTGCAGCGGGAGCTGGATGAACGGAATCGTCCTTTGAGTGATGACGATCTGGAGAGCATGCTGCCACCTGGATATAAGGTCAGTGCCGATTGGTTGATATCGTGCCTGAAAACTGCTTTTGTACCGGCAAAGGCATTCAGAAGCCAAACCACCCTTGATCACCATGCACCCTTTAGCCAATTACATTTAGGCATCTGAAAGCCTCAAGCAATCCTAAGGAGTTTAAAATACTCCTTCTGAAGTCCAAGCACAATATGCCTATGATTATAGCTGTTGTCTGATTTGATGAAGACAACTTGCACCAGTATATGAGGCACTATGTTCATACTGAAGTGTGGAAAAGTTCTAGAAAATCCTTGAAAATTACCTTCCCAGTTTTTCTCCTGGATTTATGCTGTAATGTCAATAATCCCCCCTACAAAATATATGAAGTCTTACTAAATTCAATGTTCCTAGTTCTTGGTTGCATTTATTTCGTAACATTAATATCTCAATAATGTACTATGTAAATTGCTGAATAATTTTATCTTGACTTTCAACAACAAACTGACTTGCTTTCTACATGTTACTATGCCAGTGATTACATCTGTTGTCTGATATAATGAAGACAACTTGCACCAGTATATGAGGCATGACAATTTCCAACTGCTTAATTTAACACAAACCTGTTTTGGTTCATCTGATCATTTTAAAGCGTCAGCAGTTGGGGATATTAGTACTTTCGTTATATTTCTGGGAATAGTGCCTAATATTGCCATGAATACCAGGGAGTTCTAGTAGCCTAGGTCAGTATACGTGGTTGTCTGTTTCCAGGTGTTACAACCTCCCGCAGGTTATGTACCGATACGTACACCAGCCCGGAAGCTGACTGCCACTCCCACCCCCATGGCAGGCACCCCTATGGGATTCCGTATGCAGACCCCGGACAGCAAGACTCAAATCGTAGATCTTCAACCCAAGGGTAACCTGCCTATGATGAAGCCGGACGACATGCAGTACTTCGACAAGCTGCTGGTGGATGTAGATGAAGACACACTGCCCCCAGAGGAGCAGAAAGAACGAAAGATCATGAAGCTGCTACTGAAGATAAAGAACGGAACGCCACCCATGCGAAAGGCTGCCTTACGACAGATCACTGACAAGGCACGGGAGTTTGGCGCCGGGCCGCTATTCAACCAGATTCTGCCGCTACTGATGTCTCCAAATCTGGAGGACCAGGAGCGCCATCTCTTGGTGAAAGTCATTGACCGTATCCTGTACAAGCTGGATGACCTGGTGCGACCATATGTCCACAAGATCCTAGTCGTCATTGAGCCTCTCCTCATTGATGAGGACTACTATGCCAGGGTGGAGGGACGAGAGATCATCTCGAACTTGGCAAAGGTCAGTTATGGTCACAAAGGCTTATAATCAAAATCTGAAGTGATAAGTTTATTGTACAACCCTCTAGAACATGTAGAAAGGACATAAAATTCTTGCAGCAAGTACTGTGAATGCATGTGATGTTCTCTCTTACCAGAGGACACCTCACTAATAAGGACAGAATTGTTTGGCAGAAAGGGTGTCCCTATTAGAGAGGGACTACTGTATTAAATTATGGAGAGGAATATTTAGTAAAATGTAAAGTTGTCCTGATTATTATGTAATGCTATGCATGTATTGGAAATAGGGGCAACATAATATTGATACAAGGAGCATTCCCATTGACAAGTTGCATGCTACGAATGTGTTATTGACTATCACTGTATGACTTGAAATCTCCTGTTCTGTGGTTGTAGGCGGCAGGTCTGGCCACTATGATTTCCACCATGAGGCCGGACATTGACAACATGGACGAGTATGTACGTAATACCACAGCCAGGGCTTTCGCTGTGGTAGCCTCTGCTCTGGGGATCCCGTCTCTCCTGCCTTTCCTCAAGGCCGTGTGTAAGAGCAAGAAATCCTGGCAGGCTCGTCACACAGGCATCAAGATCGTCCAGCAGATTGCCATCCTGATGGGCTGTGCCATACTGCCTCATCTGAAGAGTTTGGTGGAGATCATTGAACATGGTGAGTGACATAAAAATATAGCATTCAAGCCCCTCTAGTCTAGTTAAAGACTATTTACCTGTATGTTAAGAACACTTAACAATGCTGCTACTTGTGCATTTTCAGTGTGATTACCACACCTCCAGTCGAATAGATTATAGCGTTCCTTATTCCTTTGAAAGCAAGAATCACTCTGACTGAAACCTTTAAGAATATATTATGGAAGTTTCACACCAGATTTCTTGCAATTTGTATAATCATGTAAGGTTAGGTAAATTCATTTAAATGCATCCAGCTACAGTGTCTAGTAAGCCATGTTATCACCATGACCCTTATTTTCCCCTTTCAAGGCCTGGTTGATGAGCAGCAGAAAGTACGCACTATCACAGCCCTGGCTCTGGCCGCACTTGCTGAAGCTGCTACTCCGTATGGTATTGAGTCCTTTGATAGTGTCCTCAAGCCACTGTGGAAGGGTATCCGTACTCACAGAGGCAAAGGTCTGGCTGCCTTCCTCAAAGCCATCGGTTATCTCATCCCCCTCATGGATGCCGAGTACGCCAACTACTACACCAGGGAAGTGATGTTGATCCTGATCCGAGAGTTCTTGTCTCCTGACGAGGAGATGAAGAAGATTGTGTTGAAGGTGGTCAAGCAGTGTTGTGCCACGGATGGTGTGGAACCGCAGTACATCAAAGACGAAGTCTTGCCACCGTTCTTCAAGCACTTCTGGAAACAGAGCATGGCTCTGGACAGGCGAAATTACCGCCAGGTCAGTACTGGGCTTGATAATACCGTTTGAGAGACCACAATGTGGAAAACAACACATTTTGGAGAAGGGCATACATTGAAATATACTTCAACATGTTATCAGGAATCCTGTACATGTACCACGATAAGATCATACATGTAGTATAGCCCAAGCCCGCTTTCCAGCAATAGGTATAGCACAGGACCACTTTCCAGCAATGCTTAATCTCACAATTAAGACCACGTGACAATTAAGACCAGCTTATAAGTTCAATATGTGGTTTTAATTCCTCGGTCCAGTTCCACTGTGGTTCGAAATCTTGCATGACCCACACTTATGATTATAAACCCTGTTAGATGCTATTTCTGACTCAATATGTGATGTCAGTAACAGCGCCAGTATATGAAGTGTGGTGAAATTAGGGTCTGAATGTCTTGTATGTAGAATTTAATGCAGTAAATGTAGACTTTCCTTTGTAGAATTAAGTAACTGGTAATTGCATAATTATGTCTGGAACATAACAGTTTGTCATTTTCTGGTGTTACATATACTTTTTGCGCTTGTCTTTTCAATAGTTAGTGGACACAACGGTAGAAATTGCCAATAAGGTTGGGGCAGCAGACATCATAAGCCGGGTAGTGGATGACCTGAAAGACGAGTCGGAACAGTACAGAAAAATGGTGATGGAGACGATTGAGAAGATCATGGCTAACTTGGGTTCTGCGGACATAGACTCCAGACTGGAGGAACAGCTGATTGATGGCATTCTCTACGCCTTCCAGGAACAAACAAATGAGGTGACTAGTGGTAGTACATATAGTGGATTTATTTCAGATTGCATATTTCCTGGATCACAGTGAAACTCAAGGCTGCAACCATTATATATAAATCAGTTTGGAACATTAAACAATAATTATAATAGTGTATATAAGTTAATCATGGTAAATTACGGTCGCCAGAGCCTAATATAGATATAACCAAGGCCTCTAAAGGCCTTAGCCTCGCGGCTATGGCTGCCGCTTGGGGAGTGGGATGTGTTAAGCCAAAAAAGTATAAAATGCAGCACAGTCAGATCTTCATAATTGGGGCATCCCGTCCTCTGACGGGATCCCCTATGGGCTTGCCGACTTTTTTTTTTTTTTTTTTCTCCTCCTCCTCCTCCTTCCGCCACCAAATATGACATTTTCGGAGGCCAAACACAATGAAGGAAACCTTGTATTGACCTGATAATTTAGGAAAACC
>JAAUYG010095586.1_pt1 | contig 10714 bp, 10 predicted proteins | sample 7278091 | NCBI WGS metagenome assembly JAAUYG01 (sample SAMN14350201, study PRJNA611818) | marine sediment metagenome | isolation source: surface marine sediment (0.6m) | place: French Polynesia: Moorea | collected 2018-08
CATATGTTACTATTAAACATTAATAGGAAAGCATATAAGGAGAGTCCAATGACATCATCACATTTGACCTTGAGTGACCTTGAAAGGTCAAATTCAAGGTCACTCACAATTACCTTATAGTTGCCTTATATATCATAAAGGAGCAGAGTTAGGCCATATGTTACTATTAAACATTTAATAGGATAGCATATATGGAGAGTCCAATGACATCATCACATTTGGCCTTGAGTGACCTTGAAAGGTCAAAGTCACTCAAATTTCGAAAGCTTATATCTCGTAAAGGCGGTGAGTTAGGCCATTACTACTAAACATTAATAGGAAGCCATATATGGGGAGTCCAGTAGCACTCACATTTGACCTTGAGTGACCCTGAAAGGTCAAAGTTAAGGTGTTGAATATGATCTAAAATTGATATATGCATAGTGAGGTACTGTGTGAGAGTTAACCCAGATTTCAATTGATTTAGTCTGCAGCAGTCAGATTTTGATACAAGTCTGCAGAAAATTGCCAATGTCATCCCAACTGCAGTGACCGCCAAGGTCCTTGGACCTCTTGTTACATATTTATCGGTAAACGACGCAATAGAGTGAGATTTCATATGGTTTCAATGTATTATTTTATGCACCTGGGGAACTGTTGCTTTTAATGGTAACTATAAAGATCATCTAGTTTACCTGGTCCAATGATCGTTGAAAACTTCACAAACGTTTACAGACAGCAAGTTAACAGAAGCAGCAGTGCAGCCAATTCATTTTCAGAATTGTGCATATTCCTCGAGTCCATATCCCACAACATATATGCAGTCCACAGCAACGATGAATGATAGAAGATCAGTCTGATCTATTGTGGTCCATCTTTGGAACTGACATCTGCCTTCACTGAATTGCCTCCTTGTGACGCGTTTGTCACTGGGTCCGTGTCAGACTTGGTCTGGATGTTCATGATGTTATCTGACGTGAGTTATTTCCTTGGGCAGGTGGTAAGATATTCCAACAGTACAGGCCGGTCTACAGGCTACAGGAATTGAGCAGAACGTACATGTACATGTAGTAGGTGGGCTACAGCCTAGTTCGTGTTAGAGGTATCTGGACGACGTCAAGTCCAGCCCACTTTACCGTCAGGTTTAACTTTCTGGAAGGCATTCAGCATCACCATATCAAGGAACTCCACTATTGTCAGTACGCTCGCACCCAACAACAGACCTAGGAAACCACCTATCTCCGCTGAAAAATAAAACATTGAAATAGAAGTAACGGTTGGAGGCAGCTCTACAATAATGAAGCACATGGTTTCTCAGAGACAAGTATTCACTGCTCTCTATATGATAAGCTCATGGTTAGGAAGAATACAAGGATATGCCTGTCTGTGTCTTTGTTAAATACCAGTAGGACACGTCATTGTACTGCATAATACACCGTAAACACATCAATTTCTTCCCTCTGCGAAGCTGAAATTACTGATCTGCCCAGAATTGGTGCAAGTGTTTTTCAGTCTGACCTAACAGCAGGTTGCGTCGAGTTTCAACTAACTTCTATGAGAGGAAGAGGACGTACATCCACCCATACTGATGTCATGGTGTTTCCACAGTTGGATGCCGTGTTGTAATCTAAATTTTTTCCCTGTTGTCAAAACGAAACACTTGATGGTTTAATAGGTGCCATGTACCACCAGAAGGCAAAGCGTTGCTACCTGAACTCAATATACAAGGCTTACCCAGGAAATTGGTCATTGTGTATGCTTCCTGTTGCACGGTTACACTGTATGTCAACTGGCGGTAGTAGATATCGAGTTCAATGAAGTTGTCTCTGAAACATTGGACAGTAAATATAGGTTGGTTGATATTGACTCCAGCTCTAACATAGTATTTCTAAAATGGATCAATAGCTGTTAGTAACAAGATACCATTGCGCCAGTATCTTATAACAAAGGAATGCGTTAGACTTTGATTTTTTTAGGCTTTGATTGATACTTACCCCAAAGGTGCAGATCATTGTCGCCTTGCTCATTGGTGAGCAAATATCAACTCCAAATAAACGACATAGCATATCTCAAATGGATCAATAGCTGTTACTAACAAGGTACCATTTGTGCCAGCTTACTCATTGGTGGGCAAATATCAATAAACTCAACATCATGAACCGGATGAATTGACTCAGAATAACTGAAATTTGCTTGATAACTAGTTCTTAGATACCATTTGGTTTTCAAGGAAAACCCCTTTGTATTGCCATATCATGCATGAAGACAATAAAATACCCCCTAACTTTTTCAAAACTTTGCCATTCGGCTCGAATTAAAATTATGTAGCATGTTCCTAGATAATCTGCGATACCTCGTGAGATCTCTGGTCTCCCTCTCCGGTCCCGCAACGTCCTCCAAAGAATCACAGAGCGCTCTACCTGCAGCTTCTACTACCCGCTGTGCCTTCCTCAGAGCGGCACTCTCTTCGGACAGAAGGTTATCCAGATCATCCAGAACGCTGTCAATGATGCCGGTGATCACCTCACGTCCATTGGTCCGGAGAAAATTCTCCAGAGATCGTCTGTCAGGCCAGGAGTACCAGTAGACCCCGGGATCATGCTGGAAACTTAGCTGGAATATTTTTGAACCAAAATCTGACATTCTCGCGAATACCCGTATTAATACATGTACATGTACCCGACGCAACAATAGAACATGTAACGAGCACAGGACTTCTTGCGACACTTTGTAAATACGGTCCTTAGAGGAATATTATGGTATGATAATCATTTATCTGATCGTATGCGACAAACGAGAGACAAAGGGGTTTAGGTGCAGGCATGTGGCACTCTGCTATTGCTTACCTTACTACTCCATCCGCTAAATGTTGGCTTTCTCCATAAATCCAACGACCTGGCACTGGACTCCAACAAATCTTTAATCTCCTTATCTTCGAAGTAATATGAAAGCAGGGAGAGGTGTGTGAGGCCTTCCAAGTAGAACTGTATCAGGGAAGTCCTAGCTTCTCGTACTTGGGACTGTAATGGATAAACCAGCTGCCCAGACACGTCATGGTAGGCGTCATGGGCTTCTGTTAAAATTTCATTCATGTTGTCACCACATAGTCCATTCCATATGTCAAATATCGACGTTTCGTTGGCCGAGAACGTCATCATTAAAGACAGGGTTTTGTTCATCGTGGCCTGCCTCTGCAGTCTGTATCGTGTTTCTTCGATGGAAAGTGTGGACTCGTGGCTCACGTCTGTAGTGAGTTCAGACTCCATTTGGCCGAGCCAAGTCTCGGTGTCCATTATCAGACTTCCGTATGAGGACAGGCAAGATTGAAGAGCCCTGAGTGTCTGCAGGTAATGCGGGAGAGCCTGTTCCATTTGACAACCAATCTTAGTGTTAGTCGAAATTCCAAGACTTTCAAGAGACAATAATGATTGTACGGTAATTTTGTGACATTCGTCATAACCCAGGGCTGATGTTCTCGTGATGTTGTCAATGCCCCAAACGATCAGCTCTGAGAGGGAAAGGAACTCCCTTCGCTTTTCGAGGCATCTGTCAAGTTTCTTGTACCTCTTCTCCTCTATGTAATCCGGTAGAAGGTTTTCAGCGTTTGATTCTAGACCATTGAAAGCCGCTTCCACAGCGCTCTCAGCCAGGCGAATCGAGCTGTCTATGACGTGTAAGTGAACGTTCACTTGAGGTATCAGCTGTGTATTTTTGAACCTGGATAAGATCGTCACCAAATCTTTCGCAGATACCGTTGCGGCTGTCACTGTATGAATAGCCGAATCAATTTTGTCTTTGAGATGAAATGTAAACACTTGGGCAAACCTACCCCAGGACCCGAACAGCTTACTGCTTATATCATGTCGCTCAAAGTCTTTCAGGTTGTAAAGTGCAGTTGTCATTGTCTTTACAACCCCGGATTCCTTGGCAAAGAACTCATTCAACAGAATGCTATAGAAATTGTCAAGACCAGATAACAGATCATGGAAGCGTCCAATAACAACTGACATGGTCTGGGGTTCTACTCTATGTCTGAGGTCCAGGGCCTGACGCCATTTTCTGATGAAGAGCCCATTGTTCCAGTTCCAGTAGGAATCAGCAGTGGACGGGGAAATGTGAGAGAAGGACAGGTCCCCGCTGTACTCCTCCCGATAGCAGGCTTTTGAACAATTGCATTTCAGTGCACCAGACCTTAATAAATCTGGACAGGTAAGAGATATCACACAAACATTACAAATAACAATTCAAAGACCATGACAATCCAAAACACAATGCCTATGCTAGGTCTATCCAAAAGGGCATTAACCAATATGCACCAAATAAAACCAATACCCCCAAAAAATCCGTGCTGCATTGCTTTGCGTCAATAACATATACTAGTAATCTACCAGGCGGATACTACTAAGCAAGTTAAGCAGGCAACAGAAAATCGGCATACAGCATAAAGTTGTAGCGCAATATACCATGGAGGAATACATTTTGTAGACATGTGTGGATTTATGATGGTAATCGAAGCACCTGCCATTACAGACGACTGACACTACAGTAAGCTTTCCCTGCCGGGCAATTCACAATTTTGTTGAATTCAGAAAATTGCCAACTTAGTCTAGTAATTGCATTGCACCGATCATGGTAAAGCATATTCTTGTTGCGTTGCGCAGATTACAGAATCCTTGTGCCGTTGTGTTACACAGGGTTGATTATGATAAGCCAGGGCATGTTTGTGCTTAATATAACAGCACAACCATGAAGTCAGCACAACAAATGCTGGACAAATAGCATAAACCTGATGAATAAGCGCACATTTCAGCGGCAGCAGGCACAAGACGGTCTTGTGAAAGTCACACATCCGTTCCTCCCCTGAAAAATAAACATAGAGATGCTTGCTAATCCGTCTACTATATAGTGTTGTCTGCATTAGTTTTGCCACGTACAAATTTATATTGCCGACATGGACTGCGAAACAGAGACCCGTCGAATACATCAGAGCGATCGGCTTTTATCGGTATATCATAGCAGCAGACACCTTGGATATTGGGAACAGTACGGGGACTGCTATAAGTGGGCCTCCAGAACAGATAGGGCGCCAATAAAAGTGACTGGTGTCTGAACTAACATACCTCGTTCCTAGTTAATAATTCAGTATTATTTACAGATAGCTTAGTTTTTTTTCTACGTGCTTTTCTGAAGAGTCATCGAAGATAAGCTTCTTTAAGGGGATCACATTTAATGCAAATGCAATTTTCTATATCGATTTTCTACGCCTCACTTACATTGTATTCATTCATGCACCAGCACTGTGCCATTATTGTTCATTCATGTACCACTATTTGAATGCTAGCATACACCTGCTAGTACTTATTAAGCTTATTAAGTGTACTTTGCATGGTATTGAGACTGCGACTTGTATTGTGGTAACGGAATAACTGCAGCAACTGTGATGTAAAGAATTATATTCTTACAACTTTTTAATATTTAAATTTATTTGCCGTCCATCCGTCGTCCGTCCGTCCGTCCGTCCCTCTCCCCATCCACTTTAAGTCACCCATACGTACATACATAGGTACATACATACATCCACACATATGTAATACATCCTAATTAATCAACTCGGGAATAGCTGCGTCGGCTTACAGAATGTGACATCATTACCTTTCATGTGTACGTCTCGGCACCGACAGACCTTTGCCAGATGTTGAGCTTTACACTGAGACAGACACCGGGCTGAGGTGTAGTTACTGTCTGGGAAGTGTTCAAGATGGCGAAAGGCACAGGAACCGTATGGATCTGGCAGTTGTTTAGTCTGAAAAATAAACCCCACAATGGCGGCCGGATTTGCAGATTTCCTTGAAATATATATATATATATATATTACGGATTAACTAAGCAAACAATCCGTTACTAATATTTTTGCAAGACATACCATCTCCCTCTCAATTGCGATTCGTGAATTGTATCCAGCGGCCACAAGGAACCCGACATTTTCTATGATTGATATATCGTCCGCTTGTCTCATCTGAATCTGAAAAAAAAATATAAGATATGAAATCGGAATATCTTCTGTTGGACAAGGGGCATAAATTTTGTTCCATGACAGGTTTCGCATTCTCAAAATAAATATATAAAACTAATCATTATGGCCTACTAGCTGCCTGGCAAATCTATCCAGAACTTAAATCTATCCATATATACAGAAAGAGGGCCTCGACGTCTTCCCTTACCTCATTGGTGTGAAAGCATGTCACATAGTTGGATTAACATGATTTTAATCATATGTACTTGAAGGGATAGTTGGAACTGTAAGTGTTCTTTGGGTTGGGATTTGAACTACTTAGCTAGCAATCGACACCAGTAAACATTTACAGTTACATGTAGCAATCCACATAAAGCACAGCAGAGGGCGGGTTTCCAACTCACAACAGATCGTACGGACAGGAAACAGGACAGTTATTCAAGCGATTAGTGGTCTTGAGGTTCTGTCTAGGCTTAAGATTTCTTATGCAAGCGGTCCTTGGTATGCTAGAGACCACGAATACTGACCTCCACGCCTGCTCCACCTGACGAATGTTTCACATGTTCAAACTTGTTTGTGTTCAGCGTCACATGAAGGCCATAGTCCGCCCCTGGCAGCAAAAACATTTATAAACCCCTACATGGGACGACATATATTAACAATAATTAATTCATATTTTTTATACAATGACCCATAGTTTACGGTATTAAATATTTGGACATATAATTTTTTATCCGATTTATGGGGGGGCGGGGGGTCTACATATGGTACCGATGTTGCATTTACTGACATTTCACTGCATCACTGGTTTTATAACAAGTTTTGTATTCATACCTCGCTTGGATGTTTGTAAGGTCGAGTTTGTGTTGAAGCTGTAACAGGTCCCAAGCTCGGTCATTTCCATTTGAAACAGGTCGTTGGAGCATGGCTCTCCATCCCACACACACCTAAGGATTTTGATATTTTTCAAATGTGTGGATATATATGAACAAGGGCCGCTTGACTCAAATGCAACTCCATAGACTGCTTCACAAAGTTTGAAATTTACAATTTAAATTTTATTTTTCAAAATTCAACCTCTGAAATGTTGACAATCTATAATGCACATTTTTAGAGACTATCTACAAGAGTCCACACATTTTGATCAAGGTTTCGGAGAAGACACTGTTTGAAACTTTTACCATCGTATACTCCAATGTGGAAGCTATTCAGTATTCTAGAGGTAAAATGTAGAGCTTTGTGTAAAAACTATTAACTATTATCCCTATTGCACGAACTTATCAAAACGTTTATAAGCTGTAATTAATTAGTCTGCTAATCATGTTTGCATAATGCAAGGATCAGACGTCTATATCCAATCGGAAATTGTAATTATTTGCTGTATAATCTTTTTCGCTGAAAGACACTTACTTTATAATAAAATCTTCCATAGGGTACCCTGTCTGTACGACAAATTGGGAGAGATTAAAATCTGAAATAACAAGTACAGTTGATAAGAACATTACACGCATACATGTGTTCATATACACAGTTATGCAGGAACTGCCTTCTAACGCAGCTTGTCTTCAGCTCTCCAATTCCGAATTGGAAACACCATGTATACACTCTGTTCGATCTAGCACTACTTCTAGCGGCAACAGGATTAGTTTTAAGGTTTTAAAGTCTATGCGAGCTAGACTGATAGCAAAGATCGTTCTACTTCACTATGACATGCACGGGAAATAATAGTGAACGTTTGTACCCTTATAATGCTGCGCTACAATATCCAGTGATCCCAGGACCGATCCAAGAGGTAAGTTGGAACCCGAGTCTCCAGCAAGCGTATCTGTTACAGGAATTACATCCGTGTATACGTCTTCGGGTAGAGCGCTTGAAATTTGGTTACCTTGGTGAACGCTACGTGACTCTGAAGCCGAGATACACAGCAGCGGAAATAATGCTCACAAACTGCTATTCGGCAAGAAGTTAAAGTATTTTAATGATCTTTTTTTGTAGAGTTATTTTGTAAGGCCAACCAGAACAGACAATGCTCAACTTGGTTTTGGGAAGCATTACATAGGTAATACAGTCTTTATGCAAATACTACTTTTAAAATGAAGTAGTATATTATAAAAAAGGCTTTCTTGGTATGAATATCCTTTATTTAACAAGGCTGCTTTTATGTCAGACAGTCCACCTCGACAGTCTTAGCTACATTCGTCCATCAATAAGGCAACACCACACACTGTGCTGTTCAGGGCGCAGTTATAGTACCGACTGTGCTTGTAGTTAAACACTTTTCGCAAACTTTGAGTGCAAATAGTGGAAAGGTTAATTATGAGGTAACCAGAACTCTAATCCAGAAATAATGTGCAGAAAAGGTTCTTTGATTCATGCCACAGCACTACCATCCATATCAATGTCAAACATTGTTTTAAGTGCTATCAGGCTGTCATCATGCGGGTTATGAGTAAATACAGTCTTAAGCTAAAATCGGCCTCTATGATACATGTATCTATGTTCTTTTGTACCACAAACGAACATAAAGTATTTGCAATCTAATTTATTGCTAAACAATTTACAGATATAAAGAATTATATAAAAAATACTTCGAATCAAGAGGCAGGTGTACCAGGTCGGTAAGCAGACGAAACCTCGAATGACTCCCGTCTCTGGATCCGGATCTCTTACACACACGGAAACCCGTGGCGACGCACAAAACCGATATCAAATACATTTATCCGTTTCTCTAATTTTTATTCTTGGCATGGCCTTGAAGTAGCTGCTGCAATCACTCACTTGTCCACCGACTTACATCTATAACTGGACTGATGTAATTTTACTTACCACAGGGACCATTGTCCACAGTGACGTCAGTTATCTGAATTCGGTCTCCCAGGCAGCCTACAGCGTGAAATGTCATGTTATATCTGCCAGTGGGGATCTTAACACAGACGTCAGACCATATGGACAGCCCACTGTCTGGACGTCCCAGATACCCTGGTTCCCGGATTATATCCTGTGTGAAACTGTCGGTATCAGTCATTATCTGCAGCGCCAGAGTGCAGCTGCTCACGTGATGTAACCTGTATGAAACATATATTTCTATTCACATAATCTATTAAAAAAAAGTTCAAAATTTAGCGTAGCATACATTTGTAATACAGACATGTAAGGGAACAGAGTTTCAAACATTTACGGGAGCAAAGTTAGCGTGGTTTAGTGTAAAATCAGTGGCCATACCAGCTACTGATTTGACAATAAACAGTGTTATAGTGTTTGAACGTGTTTGAAAGGATAAAGGTCATGATCGCAATGGCTCTGATACCCTTGTGTTTGGGGGTGATTCCCCTCTGGGTTATGTAAAAAACACAGTTTTGCTAATTTTATTTGCCACAACTGCATGATCAAGCAAAATAATTCAACTAAACAGGCTACAGTCTGGAAAGAATTTTTCCCAATATATTTTAAATATATGGCTTTGAAAATCTGATCCCTTAAATATTTTAACCAGTATACTATTTATTTAGTGTATCATGCGTATTATTAAATTAATCTTAAAAACATGACCTCTGAGTTCCCTGTGGCAAAACGGGAACAGAAAGTTAAAGGAGATAAAATACGCAATGAAGGTAAACATGAGCAATACGAACAGGTGAAGTGTACGTACAATTTACACTATGTGCAGGAAGAATAGCGGATTAAAACGAGCAAGCACACATATACACATAGAAGTCACAGGGGCTCCTGCATGAACTCTTTTCAATTAGTTGCTTTGATCATCACAAAGTTCTCGTTGCGTTTCGTAAGATTACTAGAAAAAAAACTCGTGTTTCGTTGATGAAAATAAGACAGTTTACAACGACCACAATTCCTTCCGTTGTGCAAACAACAACAGCAGACTATGTAATGCACAATGTATCTGAATAATCACAGATATCAATGACATTTTACATTTGAACATAAGAGAGACTAAGCCTACACTATCTGAAATGAGGCTAAATATAAATATAAATAAAGCAAGTCTTCAATCTTTGTGTCTTTTTTCTGAACTGCACAATATCAACAATAATCTACAGACTCTGAGGTGATTGCACAGCCACCTGTACTTTCAATTGTAGTTTTCTGTTGTGGAGTTACGCTTCATCAGTGTAATGCAGTGGTTCATCATTCGTATAGAGCAACCAGTATAAGACTAGTATAGTATTCTTTCTCTGAACTAACCTTCTGGAGTCGCAAGTAGAATGATACATTAATTTACTATCCACAATTTAATTCAGCGATCCAACACCCACCTGACTTTAAAATGTAAGAAGCTGTCTCTAGTTGTCAAGAGCGTTGGAGTGATGAGGTCAAGGCTACTCGACAATACAGAGGGAAACATCGCTTCCATGAGATAAAGGCTTTCTGAGAAAAAGTAAAAATTGATTTGTTCTTTATGTAAAGGATCTGTAACAAGAGGCCCAGGGGCCTTGATGCTCTGCTTCATCATTTGCTAGATAAAAGAATATTGGTATGGTATAAACTTACTACCATAGTAGCGGTACAAATATCCCTGAAAATTTAAGTCAAAACCAGATACATGTACAAGATCGTCAAAAATCGGAAATGCACCGAATGACCCCAAACTGAACTTGAACATTTAACTGTCAAAAGTACTCTATATACATTAAATACTTACCCCTGAGGTCCAAATTTTGGTCCGTTTCGCTCTACGACTAGCCATTTCCGAGATACAAGGTC
>JAAUYG010222146.1_pt1 | contig 10712 bp, 10 predicted proteins | sample 7278091 | NCBI WGS metagenome assembly JAAUYG01 (sample SAMN14350201, study PRJNA611818) | marine sediment metagenome | isolation source: surface marine sediment (0.6m) | place: French Polynesia: Moorea | collected 2018-08
CCCCCCCCCCCCCCCCCCCCCCCCCCCCCCCCCCCCCCCCCCCCCCCCCCCCCCCCCCCCCCCCCCCCCCCCCCCCCCCCCCCCCCCCCCACACGCGGACCTTGGTTAGCTCGTCAGCTCGTGCAGCGAAGTCGATAAAAGTGCCCTTGACAACCAGATTTCTGGACAGTATTCCTCAGCGTTGGATAAGGGTGCGGTCTGGGAATGTGGCCCATGGTACAGAGGTAGAAATTCTGTGTTTGTGTAAAACATTCCAGAATAGTTTCTTTAGGCAACAACCCAGTTTCTGGACACGTGGTCTGCCTGGGAGCAGTATGTCTGCCTGGGTACACACCCTGGGGCCAAACACTTCCAGGAACCCCAGCTCTGCTCTTCTGGCCCAAACTGTCACCAAGTTCTCGCTACACGTGCCGTCTCCGTGTTAGTGAGTCCAGGACCTGTGGTCCAGCAGTCTTACGGCTAGTAACACTGAGACCGAGATGTTTCCATGGTGCGTCCCCACGTTCCTAACCGCCACTCTGACAAGGTCACTGCCTGACGGCCGTCACTCTGATGTCACTCACAGACTACCGTCACCTGATAATAACCCACAGATTACCGTCATACTAACGACTACAGTCACGCTGGTGTCACTCACTGACAGTCGTCACCCCGGTGTCATTCTACCGTCACACTGTCATACAACCTATTGTCACCCTGATAATGTCCTAACCCCATCGACCCATCACTCACTGACTAGTACTGACTGTAGCAGATAAGTAGGTACCCCAGCACACATTGCTGCAATTTACAAACTTGCCCATAAACCCACAAACCCACGGTGATAAACCCCCACTACAGTAATAAACTCTTGTGAAATACAACCCATTGGCCATAACAGTGTGGTCTTAGCTGACCCAACAACGAATTGTCATTGAAAATGTTGACATTTTCGCCCTTATGAATTGTGGTCTTGTGGTTTTTACTGTAGTCAGGGTTATCTTAGCAAATACGTTCTCCACTGACGGCAACTGCTATTCCATTTCGTTCTCATTCGTTGTAATATTCTGCAGTGGCCCCCAGTACTATCCCCATTGCAGATTCTGCAGTGCCAAGGAAAAGAAGTTATCTCAAAATTACCAAACTCTGCAGAAAAGGTGTTACCCTCCCCCATTATCAATCTGCAGAGAAAGGGTGTTATCCCCAATGACAGTTTGCAGAGAACGGGTATCTGCAATGACAGAGAAAGGTTTCCTTTCTAATTAGCGTCTGCAGAGGAAGAATGTTATCTGTAATGACAGGCTGCAGAGAAAGTGAAGTATCTTTAATGATGATCTACAGAGCTAGGTTATATGGAATGACAGAGAAAAGTGGTTATCTCCAGCGACCATCTTCAAATAAAGCAGGTTATTTGCCATGCCAGTCTGCAGAGGAAGGTCATCTCCAATCATAGACGAAGTCTAATGTCATTCTGCAGAGGAAGCTTATCTACAACGACTATCAGCTCAAACGGAAATGTGTCTCCAACCACACTCTGACTCTGCACAGGAAGGCAATGGGGCTTCAGAGAAAGGGGACTATCTGCACTGACGGTCCACAGAGAAAGGAGGTATTCTGCAATGACACTCTGCAAAGATGACCGTGTGCAGAACGTAGAGAAAGGATCTTATCTGTAACTACAGTCTCCAGAATAAGGAATTATCTTCCACAACAGTGTGCAGAGAAAGGGTGTTATCTCCAATGGCAGTCTGCTGCAGAGAAAACAGGCAATCTGAAATGCCATCCTGCAGTGAAAGCAGATTAAATACAGTGATGATCTGCAGAAAAGGGGGTTATCTGCAATGACAGTTCACAGAGACAGCAGCTTATTTGCAATGACAGCCTGCAGAATAAGGGGTTATCTTTAATTACAATCTGCAGGGAAAGGATGTTATCTGCAGTGACAGTCTGTACATAAAGGAGTTTATCTCTAACGACAGTCTGCAGAGAAATAAGATTTTCTCCAATGACAGTCTGGTGAAAAAGAATGTCATCGCCAGTGACAGTCTGGTGAGAAAGAATGCCATCTCCAATGACAGTCTGGTGAGAAAGAATGTCTTCTCCAATGACAGTCTGGTGAGAAAGAAAGTCATCGCCAATGACAGTCTGGTGAGAAAGAATGTCATCTCCAATGACTGTCTGGTGAGAAAGAATGTCATTGCCAGTGACAGTTTGGTGAGAGATGACAATGACAGTCTGGTGAGAAAGAATGTTATCTCCAATGACAGTCTGGCGAGAAAGAATGTCATCTCTAACGACAGTCTGTTGAGAAAGAATGTCATCTCCAAGGACAGTCTGGTGAGAAAGAATCTCATCGCCAATGACACACTGGTGAGAATAATGTCATCTCCAATGACAGCCTGGTGAGAGCTGACAGTGACAGTCTGGTGAGAACGAATGTTATCGCATATGACAGTCTGGCGAGAGATGACAATGACAGTCTGGTGAGAACGAATGTTATCGCCTATGACAGTCTGGTGAGAAGGATGTCATCTCCAATGACAGTCTGGTGAGAAAGAATGCCATCTCCCAATGACAGTCTGGTGAGAAAGAATGCCATCTCCCAATGACAGTCTGGTGAGAAAGGATGACTTGTCTTCTCCAATGACAGTCTGGTGAGAAAGGATGTCATCTCCAATGACAGTCTGGTGAGAAAGAATGTCATCTCCAATGACAGTCTGGTGAGAAAGAATGCCATAGCCAATGACAGTCTGGTGAGAAAGAATGTCATCTCCAATGACAGTCTGGTGAGAAAGAAAGTCATCTCCAATGACAGTCTGGTGAGAAAGAATGCCATCGCCAATGTGACAGTCTGGTGAGAAAACTGTCATCTCTAATGACAGTCTGGGGAAAAGGGGAGTTGTCTGCATGCATTGGTAATATCTGCATTGGTGATATCTGCATTGGTATATTATGCAGGGAGGTATAGTGCATTAAAACCATTAAACAACACTTAATTTGGAGATGTAGCGAGACTGGCAACATTGGGGTGGGTGTGGGGGGTGCAGGGTGGGGTATAGTCGGCAGTCAGCGCGGGGCAATCACCTCCGTGCAGACTGACAGTGCGTGGTCTGTTGTAATAGAGATGATACAGCCCAGGTAGCTTTATCTACGACGGGTACTAAGTACCCGTCGTAGATAAAGCTACCTGGGCTGTATCATCTAACTACTAGTTCATTGACCAGTGTGGAAAGCCTACCAGGGGAGGAAGCCAGTCAGGGTGTCACCCACTTCCATAACGCATAGCTGGATGGCAGTGCACGCCGTAACGTTTAATCGTTCGACAGCTGAATGCCGATGTAACGACATACTGCTTTGGGAATTCCGTTCAGATGGCAAGAGATTTTCGCCGGCGCAATTTTGTGGTATAATCGTGGACATCTCCCGTCCGGAGCCTCACTGGCCCACGGGCCAGATCTGGACGTCTCGGTCCTTGCCTTCAACTAATCCCAGTTATGTTTTAATGGCCTCTGGCTTGAGACTGGATTTTTCTGGACCCTGCATAAGATTCATAAGAGGAGAAAAAAATGCTGATAGAGATGTCAAACACAATTTTAGGCAGATAAGAATCTTCTACCGGGTTTGTTTCGCTGCAGTTCTTGTGTGTATGAGTGCTTAAAGGTGACATGCCGCTTTATTTAAATAGGCATTTTAGAAAAAAATAACATCAGCGACGTTGCTATACAAGAAATCGTTAGTCGATTCCAATGTATACTTGCATTAAGGTCTGCTTCTTATGGAAACTTCGCGATTATTTTCAATGTAGCAATGAATTGTTATGCCTTGAACGATTGCCTGAGCAAAAGTTTTTAGAATGTACTTTTATACCATGTTCAGGTCTGGTTTTATGGTTGTTTAGCTGGGCGCCAAGTAAGAATACCTGGTGTAGTTGGCCACCCAGGGAGTATAAATATATTTTAATATTAAAATATAAATAAATACCTTTGTCAAGGTGAAGATGACAACTAATGGCCGTTGGTGTCATGTGGTCAGTCTGGATCATGTGACACCAGCTGGAAGATGACAGATCTCATAGAATGTTCGCACAATATAATCATTAATGTCTACCTTACAAAGTTTTTCATAGAATATCCTATTAAATAACTATACCGTATCCTGAATCAGTATATTTTCTTGCTATGCCATCGTAACTACCTATAGTAGTCTAAAAATTGTCCAAATCACAAATACATATCCTTTGACCTTTTATTTAATATTTCTTAATAAATAATGACGTTTTAGAGCTTTGGAAGTAAAGTAGATCGTGATATATAGGACAAATATTGATAAATGTTATCAATATATTTGTCGGAACTACAAAATCAAAGAATCGGAAAATGGGTCATTGAATGTTGTACTGACATTAAAGTAATCGCTTTGCACTAAAATGCTACTGTGTGGGCTTTGACATTTGCTGCCCACATGTAGTCTATCGAAAGGCGACTGGGGTGTGATGCTTTGTACATTTATTTAGATTGGAAAGGAGACGCCAGCGACCCTACTACCATTACCCCTCTGCCCTATTTATCTTACATCACTTTACGGGTTCAAATATTTTTCTCCATTACACAACTCCAGCATGTTCTTGTCATAAATTTCCGTCTTTACAAAGTCTTTCGTATGGGATCCCCTATTACATATACGTATCCTGAATCGGATGGTACATTTCTTGCGGATGTGCCAGTGTCACTATCATTGCAACTTGGAAGTTATCCCAGTCAATAGATTTCTGAAACCTTTAGTCAGGTGAAACCTACATTGTATAAGCTGTACCATACAAGTAGTAGATTAGCTTAGATTGGGAATATTGGTTTATGGATCATAAAACTTACTCGGTATTAATAAGGCCCCTCCAATTAAGTAACGCTAATGCACTGTTGGCCTAACCCAGTTCCCCATCTCCCGTTAGGCTCTGTGGATACATTATTTCATAACATTGTTAAATCCCATTGTTTAATTTACACGCCGGCTGCGGTAATGGTTCGACTAGCAATATTGGCCCCACGACAAACCCCGACTGCGCAGCTGGCAATGCTCGAAGATAATAAAAGCCGCGTGCTAGGTAGTAAAGTGACTCTACGGTATATTGCGTTGTGCCATCAGCAGGTTGCTTTTTTATGGACTCTTTTAGATAAATAGTTCGCTGGGCTCCAGTTTTCATTGTAACCTTAGCCTTGCTGTAACAAAAGTTTTTTTTTTATTTCTAATTAATAATTGACGCTCTTATGAGAACACGCCGTTGGCGTTCCTATAGGTTTGGAGCCCCAATATGCCGGTGCATGGTATAGTTGCTGATGTAATCCGTGTGAGTTTTAGGCAGCTCTTGTTACCCTCGGACCTCGGTGATTGGTGACAGAGATTACAATCACCTCGGAGAATTAACGATCGAAGGCGTAAAACCTATATCATTACAAAATATAAATTTATAGATTTATAGTCTTATATTTTTTCATTCCATGGAATTCTGCAAATTTGTGAGCTTTCTTGGCTTTTCTTTTTCGATAATTACGGTGCATATTTCGAACTCATTGACATAACTACTTTAATATAGTGGCGCTCTGAAATTGATTAGAGATTTTTCTACTATTCGTTTATTTATTTGTCTGAGTTCTCATTTTCCTGGTGAACACGCGGTGTTTAGTACCTGATGTCAAACAGAAGGCCGAAGATTTCCTTATAAGGCGCGGTTGCTGCAGGGCCCCGTCATTGGCTACCTCTATATACCTCCCAGGTTTTGTTTGTACCTTTTCAGGGTTATTGAAGCGGAAGATGTGCACACAATGCCATTTCAATTACAAACCGTTTAATGCTACCTTGACAGTTACAGGCGCCTAATTATGAGTAAATGCGGTATTAGTGTCAGAGGTATAGCCTGTGATGTTGGCCGCGTGGTGGGAGTCCGGCCCACCGAGCCTGGCAGTTTTACTGGCCTCTGGACAGGATTGCCTTTATCAGTACTCCCTATTGGAAACGATACCCGGCACGGAGGGAATAAACTTCACCACAACATACATTTTACCGTCAACCTCTAGACAAAGGCCACAAATTATTCTCAACTCAGAACAGGAGAAGCCTGGCTGACACAGACCAAGGGTAATATAACCTTCTCGTCAGGAGTTGCCGCGCAGTAAAAAGATAAAACCGTCCTCAGAACATAGGAAAAAGAATACGTTCTTATTTATTTATTTATTTATTTATTCATTCATTTATTTATTTTTTCTGTTTTTATTTATTTAGGCTAATTAGGATTTTATTTATTCATCTATTTACATGTATGACGTGACGTCGGAATCACTTCATTCACAGTGCCTGACGATCTCTATATTTCTCACTCCCTCAACATAATCGCTTGTGAACAAAAAATTACCTACCGTGAATTGTTATAAAATAACATCGAATCTTTAAAGTTAGCCAAACACAGCTATATTTAACCCTGTAATATAGCACTCGCTGCTCTAGTTTGTGTCTGCTTTGATACCTGTCTAAACACAAAATCACACTTTTTGTTTCTCCTCAATACTACTAGTCGGTTCGTACAGGCTTACGTGGCTGTTCCCCCATTTCTTTGTGCCAGACTGGGATGGCCACTGCTTGACTTGGATAGATCTTTTGTTTCTACAGGAACATCCAATGCCCAGAAAGCTTCCTGATACACAGTAAAAACCCTCCACGAAAGACTGCAGTGTGTGAAGCATATAGTATAGCTACCTCCACCTACAGTATGGCACCCAGCCACATATAAAATTATCACTTCATTGGTTTATGCCTGGAATATTAGGCTGGACATGCGAGTTGCACTTTTATCCCCTGGCGCCCAGCTCATTTCGGTGTGTAAGTTTAGTTTCGATTGTACTATATCAAAATCAAAATATACAAACACGAATACAACCCGCACAATCAGAAGCCCTCAGTCACCAACCAGAGGCTGTAAACTGGCGAAAAATGTAAACTTACATTTGACTACAAAGTTCAAATCATGGGGAGAGATGAGTTTGTTCGGTTGGTAAGTGGTGCATAAGCTATGCAGGGGACATATTATATAAAATAGCAAAAATATAAATTCGGAAATGTATACAATTATTTTATAAAATTATTGGATATAGTTTCATTTACGGATGTATGGAATTATTTGCTGTCCAGTCAGTATAAAATGGATCTGTCCAATATAAAATTATTTGAGGGAGTGATTGATCTGTAATCCTTGCATGTATGGGATGCAAAGCACAAATCCAATGTCACTGGCTAAAAACATTTATATTTATTTTATTATTATTATTATCATTATTATTATTATTATTATTATTATTATTATTATTATTATTATTATTATTATTATTATTATTGCGTATTATTGCTTATTATTATTATTATTATTATGATTATGATTATTATTATTATTATGATTATTATGATTATTATTATTATTACAGCGGTTACGACTATATTAATGCAATCTCCCCCGTAGACTGTTCATTCAACGTGTACCTTTATTACTTGTATACAGTGCCTAGAAGATACAGTTTACAGTTCAACAAAAATGATTTTTTCTGGGAGGCAGGACCTGGTGTTTAGTTGTCAGAAAATGTCGGCGTGCGATATCGATCCCGACTGACTGGACCAGAACCTGTTCCGGTTATGATTTTACTGTGGTATGGAATTTCGCCTGTCACCGTCTCTGAACGATCCCGAGCCGAGGGATCCCGGGGGGAAGAATTCCAAGCAAGAGGGTTTACGGGAGTGGGGGTGTCGACAGCTCGGTCGGGGGTCTAGGTAACCGGAACCTAATGCCGCCGGAACCTAATGCCGGGCCGGCTGGTCACTGTCAGGCCAAGAGGCGGCCCCAGGGCGCGCTGGCCACCCGCAGGAAATATTTTTAAATTATAGTGTAAAAAATTCAAACTATATTCGATATTTGGGGACAGCTCTTACCGGGTTATCCTGTCTACGAATTATAATTAGGCATCCAATATATCCGACTGTAAGCGTCCAGTGTGGAATAGCTATCCTATATATCCTCTGATTTATCCGATATCCTTTGACATCTCCTTTGCCATGCATGGCTGCTGCAGTGATAGTACTCCCGGGGGAAATAGTCGGCCTGCCGTACAGCTCTGGTGTCAGTGGCACAATAATCCCCACCAGATAACGAGGTCACTGACCTATACTGAGAAGGCCACATCACAAACGTCAGGATATATTTAAGTTGGCCAATGAAATAAATCCATATATTTACCGCCTATTTATCGGCGGTCCGGTTAATTTGAGAGAGAGACTCGGAAATATTGAAAGATACACCTCCTTACCGTGATACTACATTAGTACATCCCACAACCGTTACAGAAACACGGGTTGTAACAGTCTGTAACTTGCCTCAATAACAAACCTATACCTTGGGTATGTCAGGCGGCATACTGACGGACACAGATACGTTAATAGCAATTCAACACTAAAAACAGCAGCGGAAAAATAAATGCGGATAATGCTATGATAATATAATGTAAACTTATTCGGTAAAATATTTCAATATTGAATTTGGAATATATTGTAAAACCCTGTTTTGTTCCAGATGAAAGACGGCGTCGCGAGGTGTTTGCTGCCAAGCACTCGACGGTGTCAGGTGAGTGTCTAGGTGGCTGTAGGGTAAACTCAGACACAGCCTGTTACAGTAGAAGCTGGTAAATAAAGTAATTTCCTGTCACCGTTTTATGAAGGTACCGCAATCGCGCTCTCTTTACGCCTACCTGTTTACTGCAATTTTTAATATTTTTGTTGGCCACTACATGTTGTATACGACTAGAATATTGACCACGTCCACGGGTGATGGAACGCCTCACTAACCATAGTTTATTATTATTATTATTATTATTATTTATTTGGTTCGCTGTGGTACAAGCTCCGTGGGAGCTGTATGGCTGTGATGTGGTTGTAACGTTGTCGGGGCTGACACGGTACCTGGTCTGGCCTGGTGCGGTCCCGGGACATACACCACCGCCCGCCGCTCCAGATAGCGACTGCAGGTCCGAGACATATTGTATTTCGGGTTTCCGACCATGCTACCGGGACGGAATATCCGGTCCGGGATTCCGGGGGCGCGCGGCCGCCCGCTTGTTTATATAATCTGACCACTAGACTTGTAATATTGGGTCTATATAGCTAGTTTAGAGGCCGAACGGTGTACCCACCAAGGCACTGGCCGAAAAAAAACCCCCAAAAAAACAAAACAACTGTTATAGTCGGCATATTTTGTCATAGACTCAGTAATTAAATTTCCCAGTTGAGCCGGGGTAGCATAGCCCGATAGTCGGCGCTGTAGTCAGCTTCTGGTGACAGTCATCTAAAGCACACGACCCTAGACATACAAACCGGGACAGTCCCATTTATCTCCAAACCCCCCGGTAGTTGGTTGGCGGATTACGTCTCCCACCCAAGATGGCGGCGTTGGCTGGCGTGTGTAGCCTGCTGACTGGGCGGGAAACCAATCAGCTGGGGGCCGTGTGCCACCCACATCGAGCCAGGGCCGGCTACTGGCAGACTTACTCACTTCCGGGGAGGTCTGGCTATCCATATATACAGCGCCCAGTGACAGGCGCGTTGTTATCCGTGTTCCCGGAGGACGTAACAGCCGATTATTCCTCGTACACTGGCTGTGTACTGGCCTCTCACAGACTGACTGAACATCCCTCACACAGCACAGCACAGCACAGCACAGGCAAAACTGACGCCGGCCGCTCACCAGTCAACTTCCACTGAGAGAGAGAGAGAGAGAGAGAGAGAGAGAGTATCTAGTAGCTCGCCGGCGGTCCGTCTTTCTGCCAAATCTCTCGAAACTAAATGTCGTATTCATTGCGGAGGGCGGGGTGCGGCTTGGTTTGAATTAAATACGCCATGATTGATTTGGGTTCGCATCTGCGGTTTGACCCCGCAATTCTGTGTTTCTGTATGCTGGGGTGATGAGAACCAGTTTGGAGGGTGCTTTCTGTCATAGCTAGAGAGGAGAAGGGGGGCGGAAGGTCTTGTTACTACTGTCAGAGGCCTCAGCTCTAACACATAAAGCGAAATGGAGCGACGTAAATGGGCCGCGAAATGACCCCCAGGCCGGCCAGCTAGTAGTGCGGCACCTCATGGGGCGGCAATGAAATGAAATGATATTTTTTCGCCTTTGTTGCTAACTGGTGAAGTGAGAGATGGGAGCAACTGATAATACACCGCCCCACACACTACTACCGCCACCGGCGTAGCTGACAGTAGTAGTAGTAGTAGTAGTAGTAGTAGTAGTAGTAGTAGTAGTAGTAGTAGTAGTAGTAGTATGACAGTGCTATGAATATGCTTTTCATTCGGCTACACTTTTTCGGGAGGAATTTTTTTCCCTGACAGCCGCTCTCTGGTATATCGGGCAGTGTGTGCGAGACCAAGCAGTCAGCGAATGTGAAAGCAGTCAGCCTCCAACCCGGATACACTACACCTATATATCACAGCCTGGGACGTTCGGTGTTACTGTATATCAGTTGGTCCTGGGTCTGGAATATATTGGCTCCATGTCTGTCTCTACACCTTCCCCCCCCAAAAAAAAAAAAAAAAAAACAACACACACACACACACACACACACACACACACACACACACACACACATACACACACACACACACTTCCGCCGAAGACTGCCGGTGAGGGGGTCCTGAGTCCTCCTGACATA
>JAAUYG010133582.1_pt1 | contig 10711 bp, 5 predicted proteins | sample 7278091 | NCBI WGS metagenome assembly JAAUYG01 (sample SAMN14350201, study PRJNA611818) | marine sediment metagenome | isolation source: surface marine sediment (0.6m) | place: French Polynesia: Moorea | collected 2018-08
GCCTTATATCTTGTAAAGGAGCAGACTTAGGTCATATGTTACTATTAAACATTAATAGGAAAGCACATAAAGAGGGTCCAGTGACATCACGTTTGACCTTGAGTGACCTTCAAAGGTCAATTCAATGTCACATATTTTGAATCCTTATATATCATAAAGGAGCAGAGTTAGGCCACATGTTACTATAATGTTAACATTAATATGAAAACATATATGGGGAGTCCAATGACATATTTGACCCTGAGTGACCTTGAAAGGTCAAAGTCAAACTCACTCAATTTTCGAAAGCTTATATCTTGTAAAGTAGCTGAGTTAGGGCATTACTGTTAAACGTTAATAGGAAACCATATACGGGGGAGTCCAGTGACACTATCATATTTGAACTCGAGTGACCCTGAAAAGTCAAAGTTAAGGTGTCCAATATGATCTAAAATTGATACATGCATAGTGAGGTACTGTGTGAGAGTTAACCCAGATTTCAATTGCTTTAGTCTGCAGCTGTCAAGCAGATCGCAAGGTCCTTGGATCTCTTTTGTTTTTTTCTTTTTTTGTTTTTTGTTGTTTTTTTTTTTTCGTTTTTGTTACCATGGGAATGAAAATTTTCAATACTTTACTCCTCCCGCAGGTCTAACTCTTTTTCAACCAAACGTTTTCTAAATGTTCCTTGTGACAGTTCTCACAAAAGTAACTTATAGGAATTGTGAAATTTCAAATTGAAAAGTTTTTAAAAAGATTGAAATTTTATTAACGTGGGACGCTATGGGTGTGAAAATTTCAAAACGCTACTGCTCCTACAGTTATTATTCTTTTTCAACCGAACTTTTTCTAAATGCTTCTTGTGACAGTCCTCTCAATAGTTGCTCAGAAGAATATGTGTGAAATTTCAATTACAATTTAAAAAAGATTAAAATTAAATATTGTGGCTAACGGGAATATGTTAAATTGCCAAATATCTTGGAGATGGCCAGCCGTAGAGCAAAGGGGTGTGAAATTTGGGACTCGGGGGTAGTTTGGGAAGTATATGTGCAACTTCAGAAACTTTGAGCAATGGAGACGTTTCATGCCCAAATATTGCAGTTTTGAAAATCGGCCCGTATTTCCAAAACCCATGCCCGTAGAAAAACGGAAAATGCTGCTCATAGAGTGAAAATAAGCTCAATTTCGAATCCCTGGGCCAGGAAGGGAGTATATATGCAACTTCTAGATTTTTGTTCTCCGTGGCCAAGTTTTATGCCCAAATATGGCAATTTTGAACATCGGCGTGTATCTCGGAAACCGATGCACGTTGAGCGAAAATAATCCCAATTTCGACCCCAGCTGTAGTAAAAGAATATATATCTGAAGTTTCTGGAAGAGTGGCTAGTGGCTAAGTTTCATGCCCAAATATGGCAATTTCGAAAATGGTCCTACATGTCAATGAACCTAAGTTTTATACTGGTACCTTTGATCTTTTAGTGTTCAATATCATTTTGGGTTCATTTGGTGTATCTGTGAAATGACTTGTAACTCAAAAACAGTTGCCTTTAGAGAACAGAGGAGTGAAATTTGGAAGCCGGAGGTAGCTGTAAATATGTATATGGGGTACGTTTGAACTTTTAGTGTGCAAGGTCATCTTGGGGTTTTGATCGTGCAGTGGGACAAATGAAAAAAAAACTTGCACCTTAAAAAAGAAGATAGGATATGATGTTAAGTTTCATACTGATGTAAAGACACAACAAAGTTGTGTAATATACATAATGTTAATAAGGTGACGGTCATCCAGATAGCATTGCTGCTAACTAAGCTGGATGGATGCCTTATAAGTCTTTGAAAAAAATACAATAAAATATCTTTGAAAAGAAAACATACAATAAAATATATTCAAATAGGCTATATTGGATTCAAAGTCCATACAGTAAATATACTTTCATATAATTTCGTTAAGATTATTTTGTTTTAAATGATAACAGATAATTAAAAGATAATTCACTTCAACATGTCTATTAAGCATAAAACTTAACTGGATGTCAGGGCAAGTGGTTAAGTACCACAAGCAGAGCGACAAGGACCATGGGCCTCTTGTTTAAAAATAAATTGATAATTTGTATCACGATCTAGCCTCTGGTGACACACATCTGCTGCAGAGCCGCAACCTACATCAACATGTGCATTGTTTAACTGGGCATAACACAATTTACTGTAACAAACTCTGTGCAGTGTTTTAGGGCCTACTGCTACATGTAGTGTGAAGTAGAGGCGTTGTGTACTAAGCAAGAGGGCAGCAAGAGGGCAGCTGTTGGCAACTGTGGGGACAGTTTTATGTTTTAGTGTTGGGCCCATTTTACTCTATGGTCATTTGCTTCGGGGTTACAGGCCGAATTTCGAACAAATGTGTTCCTTTTGAGACTTTTGTACTAATTCTGTGCAGGTCCAGGTTGTACATCCGATCGTTTTGACAAGGGGTGCATGTGGAATGCATAGGCACTTTTCAAATATGTCAAGATGATTTTAGGGTCTTTCAGTTCACTTGTCTGAAAATCATCTATTGAACTCCATTTTGCATAGAGAGCATTCTGTTATGTTGCTTTTTATCTGTCGTAGGATGCACATGTTACGGTGGATATTTGTCACCGCTAGGTTCGTTTAACGTAAGTTCGAGACAGATGACAAAAGATCAAGGGAAGGTTACAATATTTATTATAATTAAAATGACTCTCGAGTGGAAATTACAAGATTTACACAAGTTGACGAACAATACAACAAAGAAGGCAATATAGTCAAGTTTTTAGAAGAATAATACCAAAATATATGTACACAGATATAATACTCAGTCGCAGTCTAGGTTAATACGATTCAAAGTAGTGCGGTATCACAACTAGGACACTTCTGATTAATCCAGAGATTTGGTTTATCCTGAAATTTTCTTGAAGCTTCTGTTGATAAACACGACAGGTATTGTTCTTCAAAGATAGTTTTTGTTACTTCGTACACCTTAGACCTTCGCACATAGTCTGCACACGAACAGTTTTACAGTTTTTTACATCAGGCAGGCTTCACTCTCCGGTTACAGGCCACGTGAACACCATGTACTGGCAGACTTTTTCAGAATGCCTACTTTTAGTGACTCACACTGACTGGAAGGCTCTACAATCTCTCTGGGTTGCTCTCGTTTCCCCAAACTAGGAAACAACTTAAGAACTGGCTTAAAATACATGTAGCTTAATCGCTGTAAGGGGATCATTGCACGAACCCTGCACAAACGATCAGTTCAGCACATCTCTTCACTGAACAGGCTTCTCCTGATTTCAGCTACTGGAACAAGCCTATCTTATCCACAGTTAATTTTCTGCTGATTCTCCAATCATGACACAAAAGTTCAAAATTCACTGTTAAGAAACGTCTCATTCCAGTTAAAGCATGCAGTCTCAACCAACTGTGTTCACGGTGTCAGTTAATCGAACCTCATACTGTATCGAGGTCAAATCATATAGCATTTATCACTAGATGCATCGGCCCCTCTTGTCCGGCCGCCAATCACAGCCTAAAGCCAAAACATATGGCTACCTGTATTTATTATGCCAAGCCGCATCAAAATGAGGCTTTTCCAAGAAACAGGGTAAAGTTCACTATCACAAGTTCCTCGCTTTCCATGTGTGCCCCAAGACCATCAGTGCATTTTCAGAATTAGATTAATTCCACGTATTGTGATGTAAACAGATGGCTACACAACCTGATATGTTATTTAGTGCAACATAGGCGTCTGTGGGGGTCATGGAGTATATGGCTATAGCAAAATCATAAAGCAAAAGTCTGTTTTCATAAACACCACCTGCAGGTTAATACAGCTCAACACAAAGGTCTTTGGACATTTTGTGAAAATGTCTAAATTTTAATTTTCAGAATTCTGTTATAAGGCACTTCCGTAAACGTTTGTTGAAAAAAGAAAGTATCATAATTGTAAGAGAAGCGTTTTGAAAATTATTTCCTCATATGCTGCCATGTTAAGGCATATAATTTCGTCAGATATTTTTGTTAAATCAAAATTTCTACTACTTTTTGACCGCCCACCCATAACTAATTTTTGAAGCCTAGCTACAGGCAAGATACTACAAGCCATTCATTGCACTGGCATAAGAGGAGCAAAAGAAGTAACTATTTTTCACTCGGAGGTATACAAAAATGGGTAAAAAATGCTAAAAAAAGACAAACGAAAATATTTTTTAAGTTTTAAATTTGATTATTTCCAAACACAACTAAACAAAATATGATCTCTGGGTGTGTGCGAGCTACTGTTTTTCTCTACGGGTCATTTACCAGTATTATTTGTTGAGATATTTGCGATATTGAGTTGCGATTTTTTTTTATTTCTCAGGAATGCTTTATGTGAGTACTTTTTAACTTTATTTTGTAAGGGATGTTTTGACTTACATGTACTAGGCACTATAGTTTTTTCTCAGAGATACTATGGGTATTCTCATGGGTTTCACCTTATCCACTTCCAGGGGGCAGCAGGGCAGGCTGGGGACCAAGACAACTGGAGGAACACCCCAGTGAGTATCGCAGTCACTGGGAGGCCAGGTTCTGGTAAATCTACCATCATCAACACTCTGCGGGGACTGAACCCACGGCAGTCAGGCGCAGCCCCTGTTGGTGTCACTGAAACCACGAGCATGCCAACGAGATACCCACATCCACAGTACACCAACTTTGTCCTGTGGGATCTGCCAGGGGTAGGCACACCTAGATACCCCCGAGACACGTATCTGCGAGCGATCAATTTCTCCACATACGACTTCTTCTTCATTGTCACAAGCGATCGCTTTACGGAGGACGACTCGTGGCTGGCGAGGGAAATTCGGAGCCTAGGCAAAGCGCTGTATTTTATCCGCAGCAAACTAGACGCTGATATAGCAAATGATAGAGTGGACAATGAAGACGACCATTCTGAAGACGCCGTGATCAACCAAATCCGAGAAAACTGCCGGGTGAACATGCAAGGTCAAAACATCGCAGGCAGGCTTTTTGTACTGTCAGGTCGGCGTCAGTTTGAAAGCAGGTGGGACTTCCCGCACCTTCTGACCACAATCGTGGCGGACCTTCCCGAGATTCAGAGGCACGCGTTCACCCTGTACACCATGGCTAACTCAAAGGAAATGATCGAAATGAAGTACAAGGAACTTAAAAAACGAGTTTTGAAAGTCGCTACACTGTCGGCTGGCCTATCCGCCATCCCCGTGCCAGGGCTCGGATTGGCTGTAGATGTCGGAATCCTGGTTAATGAGATCACAACGTACCTGCAGCAGTTCCGGCTTGACCAAGAATCACTTGATGAGTTACACGCGCGCTACTCCGTCACCCTAGATCAGACGGGGGAGATCTTTTTGAAATATTTGCTGCCGCGAACACTGGCAAGAGAATTGCCGGCCTTCGTCCTCAGTCTTTTGGCAAAATTTTCAACCGGCATGGTCGCAGAGGAGGTTGCTAAAATGATACCCGTGTTAATACCGGTCGCTGCAGCGATATCATTCGAGACGACGCGCCTGGCACTGAATTCAGTGCTGGTGCAGCTCAGAGATGCTTCCATCGATATGCTGAATCTGAGGATAGAGGCGTCCAGACGGCAGATGGGGTTTTGAACACCGTCGCAAGAATAATGTTTCAAATGATCTTTTGACGTTTGAAAGCTAAAGGCTTGATAGGCTCTTCTTTTTGGTGGAGGTTGTGTATATAGTGAAACAATTTGTACAATAGGGAATTTTGCGGATAACATTGATAAGCATGACTAAAACTTAAGTGCACAAAATGTATCGTCGTGTAAAGATTATTTAACCGGACATCTACTACCGCTTATATTCCAGCAGCAAGTATTGGTTGAATGAAAATAACCGACTGATACACAGTGATATCGCAGGGTCATTATGGACACATTACACGATCATACAGTAGTTGTGCAAGAAGCGTCAGGAGGTAGCAGATCCTCAGGTTTGATCGTTCATATGTTGGGGTTTGACGACATACCGGTTAATGCAGCCATGTGGTTTTGAAAATGCATGTATATCTACCTGTGTGTTTATACTAAGTACGTTGTTATCTGCAACTATTTGCAGTTCAGGATGAATGGTGGAATTTGACAAGGCAATAACGAATACAAGTTAAACCAACATATCCGTGTCCCGATTTTTGTGATGCAATCACAAAGACAAATTTCCACAACGACCACACCACATTTAGCAAAAAAGGAATAAGTTTACACTAAACACAACGGGGGAGCATTTAGCACGCATATCTTCCACCTTTCTCCATCATATCTTTTTAAAATACCAACGCTAGTTTTAGCTAATATAATTATTTTCAACATTCAATGCTTTTTTTCCAGTTCTGTCATACAGAATACGGAAACAGTTCTGTATTGAAGACAAGGACAGAATGGTCACTCCATTGGATTTGACATGCAATGGCCTTGAAAGATCGTTAATTCAATTAATATTTTAATACAAGTCTTTATAACTCATAACCGAGAACCGATAGGGGATTTACTGCTATTTAAGGCGCTAAGCACCCAGGTTGACCATATGATATTCAACTGCACCACCAAAGTTGGGTGACATTGGACTGTCAAATAGAAGTCATTCGTACCTTAGCTCTTGATTTAGTTTACCAAAATTCCCACGCTGAATTTCAACCCACTTTTATAGACGGGCAGTGTTTTACAATATTCCTGATCTTTTTTATCTGAGACAAAAAACTTTATCTTGAAAATTTTGGCAAATGTAAATTGAAACTGGGATGTATGGACAAATATCAAGAGATTTACTGTGCCAGAATTATAAAGAGAGAATACCTTTGCACCTAAAAGAGATATTTTATGGGTATCTTGGTGCACATTCATGCTAAAACTCGCCTTACTCTATAACTATATAAATATTCGGTATAAGTTTAAATCATGCATGTCAACAGTTATTTACACTGTATGCGTTACGTATATACCATTTGCATTAAGTTTCTTGGCAGCTACTTCCATTCACATGATCTAAAATCTTCTAATAGACCATTTTCTCTCTATCACATAATAGTTTCATGTACGTCAGCACCATGATAACAAAGTATCAGTTCAACTATGAAGATCAAAGACACTAGTGTGTAAAACTTACAACTTTATTATTACGATACTTGAGTTACATATTGTCCTACACCCCACTTGCTGACAGGACAGGACAGTTCTCCAAGTACTCCGGCTGTAAACAACCACGGACAGAGCCACTCAGAGCCACGGACAGAGCCACTCCGAGCCACGAACAGAGCCACTCCAAGTCTAGATCTATAAGATTCCATCCTAATGGTTCGGGTATTAAAAACTTTACAATCTTACATATTGTTAATTTCATCTGAGTAACACAAGGGAAGGTTATAGCTGCATACTGGCATATATAGACCAACCTGCAAAAAAATATGAAACGACTTTTACCGAAAAATAAAAAGATGGAAAAAATATGTGGCCCTGTGGTGGATAGATAATTTTCCACAAAATTGCTCGTTAATTCCCTTGACAGGTTCGGAATAAACGTTCTACAGATGACGACGACGATGAACCACGGATGCCTGCACAATTACAGTAGCTCCGCTGATAGTCACCCTTGTCTTAAAGCTAGAAGCAATTTATAGCACTACTAGATGTTAATACAGGGGCCACGAAAGGGAAGATAATCAAGTAGATTTCAATTGTATAATGACCCTATTTTGGGAATCATGGCCACTGTTGTGGAAGACCTCGCATTTCTGACACCTGTATATGTTACCTGGACCTGACACCACCAATCTTGGAATAATATATGTGTACGGTTTTGATATATTTTAAGAATCTAGTCATAATGTTAGGATTGTAGAAGTGTGTGTTGGCAGGATCTTTTACATGAACATCAGAACCCATTTCAGGCCATTACCTGTCATATGCCAACCTGACATAATAGGGTGGTATTTTCTGATCACGTACAGTCATTTTGGGGAAAGGTTCAAGCATCAGGTAATCCACTGATGGAAGTTTTATTATCTTCGATTCGTATAAGTGGATTATCAGTGAGTGACAAGCAGACCTGAGTCACTCTCAAGACAAGCTGTGATGAACCAACGCTGAGACTGATAAATACAATAGAGGTTTCATTGCATGTAGGGACACAATATTGTATCAGAACAACTTTACTGAGGTGCAGGAACATTTGCATAAAGATAAAATCCGACGTTTGAAGTGACTCCTTGTCTTACCTTAATCATTATAATCTACCCTGTTCGTGTATGTCTACTTTGTGTTGAAATCTATACCGTATACGAATTAAAGATGATGATTAATGTGTAGTAGCCGTCAGGTTCAGGACATCCTCAGGAAGTGGTCCCGTCGGTCATATCCTGAAGGGATACATTTGCATGTTTACTATACCTATCTCAACTCTGCCTCCCCAGCAGCAAAAATGAAACCCAGGGCCCTATTCACTGTGATTGACCACTTCGCACATTAAAAAAATAACCCACTGCTATGTAGAGGTCTTGATATTTCGACTGCCATCCTTTCTATGTGTTGTGGCTACTGGTGGAATGACCTCATCGGGTACTTTTTCAGCTTACCGAGTTTTTGCCAGCCTTTGTTTTATTTGTTCTCGTGTCATTTGGTAGGTCTTGGTGGACTTCAGTCTATAGTACTCTATACTTAAAAGTGGCCCTTGCCCTACGACAGAGTTGGGCTGATATAAAAGCAGTTATCCACTGCCAGTTTTTCGTTTTCAATCGCCTTCGCAAACTCTACCAATATCACAACATTTGTCTCAATATGACTGATGCTTCTGCTTCTGCTTACTAGTAGTAGCATGAACAGTAGTAGCATGAGTCGTGACCGATTTGCAGGCTTTTGAAACTGCCGAAATCAACGTATCATCGATTCAACTGCAGAGAATGTGATTTTGTACAGTCAGAGAAAGTTTTCTGTCAACAGACGTGCATTTAAAGAAGCTAAAGATATTTCTAACCCAACACCCTATGGTTTGAGGTAACGTGTTTGGATCATGACTAGTATTAACTCTGGATCGACACATGCTTCTAGGTTTTCGACTACTGGTCTGGCTCCGAGGTTTTCACCTTTAGCAGATCTGTACAGACTTCTTGCCATTTGTCGCTTACTCTGTGTATGTTTCGTTTCTGTTACTGCCGTGACTGTTGAAAGTGTGCTATAGAAGCTTACTTCACAGTTCAACTTGAATAGACTGAATTCATTAACTGAATGTTGCCAAAAGGTAGTCTGGATGTATCAACGTTCTGCACTTTTCAAAATTTGGCTTAGGTTCACAAGGTTGCCCCCTCAGATAACAAACACTTCGACACGTCGTATGTAGCGATTGGTGACACAATTCCTTTCCATTCCCACTTCCGGCAGCATTTTGTGAGCGTGTTTTCTCGGTAGTACATGATTAAATACTCACGATAAATTCATTTTAAAGTGTGCATTTCTTTAATGAATTATATAAAGGCAGTTCAGGTTCAAGGATATATCATAATAAACAGGTAACATTGTAGGGCATTTCTTGTAGCATGCTAACAGCCCTACCACGTTCTGGGGAAAGTGGCCCCCAGCCCCTTGCCGGGTGCCACTGCACATGTGTAATAGTTATCTGTATAAACCGCCTTAGAGTTCGCTTGATCCTTGGCAAGTACCCATTGCTCTTTGAACCTGGATTTCATGTACAACACTAGGTAACCGTGGGCAGTTGCGCAAAAGATACATAACATTTGTACCATTTTAGACCAGGCGATAGAGAAGTAAATACATTTGACCTTGCTGCGCTGGTTGCAAACAGCTCGCTTGGCACAAGACAAGGGATATATAGAACGATGGCACAGGTAGGTTACATTTCGTGTATTTTTGATGAGTAAATATGACAATAACGATAACCAGGATACCAACCTACATGTACCATATTATGCGATATTAACATACATGTATGACAGTAAATATGACTTTGTGCTTTAACCTACACGAACCCGCACATGACCCTAGAATAGTACCAAATGCTACCATTGTCGGCTTTCCAAGAATTATACTATTGAATGTTGTAATCTTTCTTTTGCTTTTATCTAGCCCTACTTTTCCTTTGTCTTGTCTTTACAGCGATACGTCCCAGACACAGACAAAGACACGCCAATTAGCATCGGCATCACTGGCAAATCTGGATCAGGAAAATCCACCCTCATCAACACCTTGAGAGAGTTGCGGCCAAACCACCCGGAAGCCGCTGCAGTAGGGGTCACGGAAACGACGAACACGGCAACCAAATACGCCCACCCCACACACAAACACTACGTTCTGTGGGACCTGCCGGGTGTTGGAACGGAGAATTTTCCCCAACACACTTACCTAGAACAGATTAATTTCTCCACCTACGATTTGTTCTTCATCGTGGCCTGTGACCGCTTCACGGAGAACGATGTCTGGCTGGCACAGAAAATCGAACAAGAGGAAAAACCTCTGTACTTCATCCGCACCAAAGTAGACCAGGTGACAGCATTATCATCATCATCATCATCATCATCATCATCATCATCATCATCATCATTTGCAGTAGTGCCACCAGTAGCAGTAGTAGTAGTAATTTTATTTACTGTAGTAGTAGTAGTAGTAGTAGTAGTAGTAGTAGTAGTAGTAGTAGTAGTAGTAGTAGTAGTAGTAGTAGTAGTAGTAGTAGTAATAGTA
>JAAUYG010284431.1_pt1 | contig 10711 bp, 3 predicted proteins | sample 7278091 | NCBI WGS metagenome assembly JAAUYG01 (sample SAMN14350201, study PRJNA611818) | marine sediment metagenome | isolation source: surface marine sediment (0.6m) | place: French Polynesia: Moorea | collected 2018-08
GCTGCCCATCTCTCTCGTGGGTGGTCTGAAAGCGCCCAAGACTCTCGTCTGAGCGCAGGAAGACCGAGAGCGTGAGGCGAGGTCGATCTCTGGACTCTGTCCTACTAGTACCGTCCTTCCCCAGGGAGGACAGTCACTTATCAGTGGGGCCCGGTTAAATATAAATCAGGTCGCCGCGCTACAGGCACGGGACCGCAAGCGTACTTTCTTGGGTGTCTCGCCCTTCAAGGAAATTCCCCTAGTCCAACGTAGAGCCACAGAGTTGACTTGTAAACCACAGGAGAGAGCGGAACACCACAATACTATGACATATGTCCAGATTTATTCACGTAGAGACACTCAAATATTTATATTCAGCCGTCAGTGATTGGGCATGTTAAACGATATTAATATATAAAAAGTTGCTGTCTTTGAACAACAGTAAGCTGGGGAAGTATTCTAGTAGGCAGACGCCAAAGATCATGTACTGCGAAGAGTTGCTTGTAGAATTAGATGATAAATTGTTGAAATACCTCGTTGAAAGCTGCTGCTCTCCGTCTTATTAGCCCACTAATTTGGAATAAAACGTCTTGGAAAGTTGCGTACTAAACTTTCACAAAAATGAATAGCTGATAGCATCCAATGTAAGTTTTTGTTCCATGAGATCTATAAAAAAGAAACTATATTTCAACAGCATATAGATTATTGTATCATCAGCGTGTAGTGCCAGGCCCCAGTGTCGACATTCCTAATGTTCAAATGCTGCAAACCAGAGCTCGTCTCTGGTAACAATATCCTTCCAATGAGGATATCCTAAAACAAATAAACTAATAAACTATTATAACTTATAATTATGTGGCAAGACGTTCAACATGCGGAGCCTTACTTCCAAAGCTAATCGTGGATATTTTAAATGTGTTTTATTATCTTATGCCAAGGTGCTATCTAGTTACAGTGTAAATGTTAGTGTACTTCGAGTACGAATAATGATACATTATTACTGTGGAAGAGTGTAAACAGTCACATTAAGTACATCTCGTGGCACATCTGAAAAACATGTAACATGGAGCACTTCATAACCGGTATATTAAGGTCGGAAATAGTAGAAAAGACGCAGCACTTTTCAATTTAAAATGCAGTTCCAATGTCAGCCTTTCAAGGTAAAATACAGTTCCAATCTTAACTTTTCAAGGTAAAATGCAGTCCCAATGTCAACCTTTCAAGGTAAAATACAGTTTTAATGTCAACCTTTCAAGGTAAACTACAGTTCAAATGTCAACCTTTCAAGGTAAAATACAGTTTAAATGTCAACATTTTAAGGTAAAATACAGTTCCAGTGTCAACCTTTCAAGGTAAAATACAGTTCCAATGTCAACCTTTCAAGAAAAAATACAGTTTCAATGTCAACATTTCAAGGTAAAATACAGTTTCAATGTCAACCTTTCAAGGTAAAATACAGTCCCAATGTCAACCTGTCAAGGTAAAATACAGTTCCAATGTCAACATTCCAAGGTAAAATACAGTTTTAATGTCAACCTTTCAAGGTAAAATACAGTTCCACTTTCAACCTTTCAAGTGGACCCCAACCGAGAATACATCGAATTTGTTGGCTCGTCCAGCATAACAATTTTTAATAATAAATTATAAATAAAGAAATTGCTACGTGCAAATTAAACGTTTTATCTCACTTGATCGGGTCGCATCAGCCGGCACAAAATTCACTTAACTGAAATTAATCAGTTGCCGGAGAAGGCCCCAGAAGTCAGTCTTCATGGCCCTGCTCAGTGTTTGTAGTGTGGGGGCTTACCTTGCCCCGCTGTGACAAATCGCCACCACTCCAGCAGTCCACTCTCTTTCTCCCTCCCACTGTAGCCATCTAACCGCCTGCATTTCCATGTATGCATATTCACACACCCACTCTAACAACACTTGGCACTTTACCCTGGATGCCTGAAATGGAGCCATCTCCGGAGAGGTCACGCACTGGATCATTAATCCTTCTGGATCATTAATCCATCTACATGTACTTGACCAAACTTGCCTGACAAAGACAAGAATCAGCACAGAGAAGCACAATCTACCAAATGCGGGTAAATGCTCCCCATAGAGCAAATAATCTCATAACTTCTTACAGCCTCGTGTCAATCAGAAATTTTCTATCGTAGTGGAAGGTACTTATTATTGCAGTACTTACTTCGTTCTTTTAGGTTGTTGAGGCGAAGAAGTCCTAGGGGCAATAACCACGCCAACTGGGCCCAGATGCCCCCCATCCAGGCTGGTAGAAACACCAGGAAAAGCAAATACAGCCTTACGACAATACGTGATCCGCACGGCCATTGTCACGACCTCTCCGTGGAAGCTGGGAAATCCGGAAACAGCAGCAACAGCCTCTGATTATCGGGCCAGGACTGTTGCTGACATGTGTTTGGTTGTCTACTGCGTGTGCTGCTATTTGTGCAAAGCCAGTATCTACGTGAACCCAGTATCTACGTGAAGCCAGTATCTATGTGAAGCCAGTATCTACGTGAAGCCAGTATCTACGTGAAGCCAGTATCTACGTGAAGCTAGTATATACGTGAAGCCGAATCTACACCTATATGAAACTTGCATCTATGTTTCCCCAGGTGTCTGTGTGAACCCGGTATCTATATCATGTCTGTATGTATGTGAATCGGGTATCTATGTGAATCTGATGTCTATGTGTGCCAATATCTACAGTATGTGAAGCCAGTATATGTGTCAAGCTTGTATTCAGTACCACTATCTATGTGAAGCCGGTATCTCAGTGTTTGAAGATTATACCAATATGAAGTATGTATCTATGTGAGGCTAGTATTGGTATGAAGCCACTCTCTTGTGTGATGCTGTCATCTATGTGAAGCAAAGTGTTTGGAAATCCGCATAGGTGGTATATGTAAGAAGTCCCCGGATTAATGTAGCTGTATCGGTATAGGAGATGAAGATTTGCCACAAAAAGCCCCGTTTTCGACATTAACCTCTTTGCAATGCCCATAGAGAATATACAAAAGGCCGTGTATGTAACTCTTCTGTTTTAGGTATACATACTGCTGTATATGTATAACATTTCTCCTTTAGACGTACGAACAGCTCTGCTAGATATATGTAACAGGGTTGGGTAGAAGAAGAAATATTTTAGTATAATTAGTGCTTATTTTGTTTCGAATATTGCTTACCAATTCTATTGCAAAGGTCACATAGGCACATCTGACTGTACTATATCTTGCTTTTGCCATAGTAGTTCTTGAGCTGACTTTTCTGTCTGCTGGCTAACTGACCCAAGGTGTAAGTTACCCATACTGTCTGCCACTATTGTCTTAAACACACGCCGGATTCTTGCCATGTTGTAAGTGTATATCGTGCCGTACATTCGGTGGGTTGTGCCTTGCTAAGTGTTTCGCACATCAGTGTGCATCAGACGACAGACCAGCTGCCTGCCTGGGGGAAGCAGCAGTTGATAAAATCTTGTCCTGGATCTTGCCATTTCCGATAGACGCTTAAAGTGGATGACATACTTTGTCGGGTATTCTAGAATAACACGGGCTAGGTAAGTAACTGATTTTCATTCCATTTTCCATTCCGACATTTCTATGATTTCATTCCATGCTCATCGCTTACTCTTGCACTGCACATATGTAGCAGACGACAAGTCAGGCTCTTTTACCTGAATTAGGACTCCAGCGAGTGATAACAACTTGTCCTGGATCCTGTCATTTCAGAATTTTAAAGCTTGCGCATCCACTCGTAGAAGCTCCTACTTGTGACATCGCACATTCCTCGGTTGCATATACATACGGTTTTATAAATGACCCATCTCTTTTAGATATACAAATGTACTTACAGTGGTATATATCACCCATCTCATGCAAAAATGGTTGTATATGTAACAAGTGTTTGTTGATGTATACATACACAACAGCTGTATGTATAAACCATCGCATATAAATACGACCGTATATGTAACACGTCTCTGTTGAGGTATACATGCATTTTTTATGGCTGGCCATGTTTTCTGGTTTGTTTTCTACATGCATTCTTAGTTCTATTCTTAACGTTCAAAATGCCATGATTCAATGCATAACGTGTATTGTTTTGGTTTTTCTTTTTTACAACACGCCAGGAAATGATGCGTGAAATGATTCTTCTTTCTCTTACAACTATAGGATATGTTTCTGTGCACCGCTGTTGTAGGAATGTTTTTAACTCCACTGTTCCTATGAACGTTTATTTACAGATTAAACAAATCTTCTGTAATTTTTTTTAACTTAAACCGTTGTTTTAGGTACTACACGGCACTAATTATTACAGCGCGGAGGATGGAAGGGTGCAAAAGAGACATATTGCGTTCCAGCCTTCAAGGCATTTCAATTATCTAATGGATTTCTTCAGTGTGCATTTTTGTTTATAAATTGTAGTTTCGAAGTATATGAGTATTGTTTCCCCTTTTCTTTGAAACTGACCACACGAACTCATTATTATCCCACTTTTAACGGTTTGCTAGTTCGACAAATCGCATCTCTCCTGTATATATTTCTCATTTTATTCCTGTATAAAAAAAATAGAACATGTAAGAGCACAATGAACCAGTTGGAATGGCACAGACAACAGAAAGTCAGAACGGTAGCCAACGAAGAGTCTTAATTTGGGTAGATACCAATCCTGGTTCATCCTTCATGTAATTATGTATAATGTTAGAGAAGTAAAGGGTTAATACTTCGCTTTGAGAACATTAAGTATAAAAGGGTTAATCTTACATCGTCACTGATTCGTGTAAATGTTAATGAGTAGCGGATGTGGCGTAGTATTTCTAGCCACTGAGAGTCGAGGATTGGGTTAAAAGGTTCAAAACCTAGGTGATTGCATAAATAGGAGAGAGAAAACCGCATCCAGGCTTTTATATGAGACTTTTTATTGGAGGAGAGGTTGATCCATGCCTTAAGGTTAAGAACTTCTTGGAAGATGTGGGTCACAAGGCAAGATATCGCAGTGCCTTTGGCACTTGCCGACAATTGAAGAATAAATGTAATTATTACCCGGATTCTCCACCATGTCGTATAGTTGTTTTATTTGTTGTATCGTTGCCGTTCTTTCTATTTCCAGTTGTGTGGGGAAACGTCAAATAGAGGTTCAAAATGGGTAATGGGAAAGCTAATGGGAAAGCTGTCATAGTGGGAAAGCCATTATATAAAAACTAAATTAAAAAAAGAAAGACAAAACAAGAAGTCTTTATTTGCCTACAGATTTAGCAGGAGCTTAAAAAAATTAGTGACCTTAGACTTGACCTTTTAAGATCGCTCAAGTACAAATCTAACAATGCAATCCCATATATGACTTTCTATTAGTGTTCAACAGTTATTTGTGTCCTAACTGTTCTCCCCTCTAAGATACAAGCGTTTGAAGTATGAGTGATCTTGAACTTGACCTTTCAAGGTTACCCAGTGTCAAATCCGATTTTGCATTTACATTCCCCATATATAACTTGTTAACGCATAACAGAAACAGTAGGTATTATATGGATTTTTCCCATATCACTCATCATTGTTCAAATATTTACCCCCCACTCCACCCCACCCACACACGCAAGTTACACTAAAGAATTTTACTGGAGCCATCTGTTCCTTGTATTAAAGGACACCCATCATAAAAAATAAGTAGATTGGTACAGCACATATTGAGGGCTCCACATATGTCCAAATAATTTATGCTATGTCACACGTCACTTTTTATTTTTCCCCATGTCTCCATGTCACTTTTTATAAGACCTTGACGTCACTTTATACAGTTTTTATAAAGGCCCACGTCGGAATTCTACAACTTTTAAAGTGGCCGTGTCGCACTTCGTTTTTTACCCATGTAGAGCCCTATATTGAGGTAAGCTGCACTGTTACTCACTAGTGAGCGAAAAAGTGATTTGGCTTTTCTGTAAAGCAATATACCACGGATAATATTTTAAACTGTAAAACACCCAGGAGATACACGGTAACCTCTACAGCACTGTGTCGAGGGATTGGTTTTCTTTATCTTAGTGCATATTTCACTTTCTGAACATTTTCTGCCGGGCCGGGCTGTCAGGGTTGTTATACCCTCACAGGTAATTTAAGCTCATCAGCTTACGTCGATGATTTAGGGTTAGAAGAGACAGACACGCGACAAGAACAAAGTTAATTTATCAAAAGATCGTCAGAAGAAAAAGGTCTGGACCACAGGATAATTGCACTTACAGGAGATAAGGTTTTGGACCAAGGCAGGTCTGCTTTCCCTGTGAAAAAAGTAGCTGGGCTGGAGAATTACAAGTAAAATAATAGTGGAGTGGAGCTTGGCGACGTTTTCTATGTTGCAAGTAGATTAAGCACGCCATACTCGGCCAATCTGATCGACGCATCAAAGAAAGGGACTTTTCTATTTCCTCAGTTACAAAGCACTTTCATTTCACATCTCAGTATTCCCAATGTATTTTTTGTCAGCACCATCACTTTGGGTTGGTTGGTTGGTGGGTGGGTTGGGGGTGGAAAAGGGGAGTTCCTAGTTTATATGATCCTTAAGCAATATCTACTGTGAAATTAGCTGTTATTATTTTTTTATGATGTACAACACAGAGGTAAAGTCATTCTGTTCTCAACCGGTTGCATTTCTTTTTAATGATCTTCTCCCCATGGACTACAATATCGATTACACATAAGTTCCCCCCGTGGACGCGTTCAAAAATTTGGTGGACGCAGTGCAGACGCGTCTGGACGCGTTTTTTAAAAGTTCCAAGCGCGTCCACAGCAAAAGCTGGACGCGTCCAGATTTTTAATGGACGCAGACGCAGTTTAGACTGGACGCGTCCATCGACTTTAGTGGACGCGTCCAGTGACTTTAGTCGACGCGTCCAGCAAGACTAATGGACGCGTCCATGCTGACGAACAAGCGCGTCCATCGGTAAATCCAAGCGCGTCCACGTCATTCACTAGAGCTGAAAAGCAAGAAATACTACAGTCATATGTAGGCATGTGTAGGAAAGAAGCCAAGCTTCGCCGTGTGCCTATTCCAGCATTTAGACAGAAAGTCCTCGATTCTGCCATAATATCTACTTAAATATTCACGTAACTAAATGAAGTGTATAAAAACTGTTTAGCCAAGCCTGCGTATCTATCTGCTGGCAGTTCACACGAAATCACATTCCGTTAGGCAGCCGTTGCTCTCTTCCGTAGGGAACTGGAATAGGCACACGGCGGAGCTTGGCTTCTTTTCTACACGTAGCCCAAGTTTACTTTATTAAATTAATTCGTTTGATCTTCGGGGGTTCGATTTAATTACCAGATCAGTAGTCGGGATTTTATATCAGCGTTTTTGATATATTTTTAAGTGATTTTTTTGTTTGTTTTTTGATTACACATCGTAATATTTCTTCTGCTTTGATCTTACAATATTTTTTTTCATGTCATTTTCTGCAGTTTATAAAATTGTCCAACGCGGGTTTTACAGTTTAGAAAAGTGGTAATTACGAGATTGGGGACTTAAATCCAAACTTAATATTTTTCACAGATCCCCAGCTCAGTTCAGTTTAGTTCAGTACATGTAGGTTCGGGAATCAATGTGCCATCATTATAAAAGAGGTCGCGCTCTGCCGCCATAAAAAAAGTCGCATTGCACGATTGGCATTTCTTTCTGCTGGTCTGTCAGATGGGTATTTTGTTTGCGTGTCTACTGTTTGAAAGGCGGGTGATTAGTCTCAAACGATGCACGTCATAACTGGCGCTTCACGCAATGCCTGACTCAGCAAGCACACTGCAGCCCAAAACATACCACAAGGCTATGCTGAAGTCAAGTTAAACCGCATATGTAACCATTTTCTGCTCTCAAATAGAATAAACGGCTTTAACTAGAATGGATCTACCACGGCGTGTAAATTCATAGATAACGAACATGATTTCCAATAGTGTTTATGTTACTATGGATTATAAAACATTCAGAAATACTCACCAAACAGGCGCAGGGTTTTTTTTTTTTTTTTTTTTTTCGTCTGAATTTATTTTGTTAGTTCCATTAGCTCTGCATTTATCATTTTATACACAGATGATGCATCTATTACACCTGCTTCGAAGTTGCGACATGAGATGGATATTCCTATCTCTCTCACCAACTGTTACATGCTTTTAAAGAGAAACCCGCTCTTGCCAGCCGGATGGCTTCTGTGTTTACTAAATTCAAAATCTCGTTGTTACTTCCTAGACAAATCGATAAATACATCAGAGTATGAGCATACGCTGAGGACGAGAGTGCAGTAAATATATAAATACTTTTATACCGGATTGTACCGATGCTAACAGAGTTTTACTGAATGCCTTAGTGTCCCAAAGTTTTTAGCTGTCATTGTGAGAATGTACCCGGGAATGTGAATCTCTCCTTGTTGGAGGCACAAGAAATAAATGAAATGAAAATGAACCAAATAGCTACTCTACTCCAATTAGCTGATTAGCCCGTACACAGACGCGTCCAAAATTTCTGTGGACGCGTCCAGCAGAAAAAGAGGACGCGTCCATCACGAACGGTTGACGCGTCCAGGGGAAGCTGTGGACGCGTCCGGTATTTCCAAACAAGCGCGTCCACATGTTCAAATGGACGCGTCTCTCGGGAGGTCTAAGCTACATGTAGCTTGAATTTTCGGCGGATGCGTCCAAGCGCGCTTCGTTAGAAAGACGGACGCGCTTACTCAGCCAGCCAAGCGCGTCCATGAAAAACGATGGACGCAGGGTAAGCGCGTCCAGCAAATTCGCAGACGCCTTTTTCTAGGAACTTATGTATAATTGGTACTGTACGTCTCAACCATCGGGGGCCGGGTCAGCGGGACTCTGTACTGAGCCTCCCGAGCTTCGGAAACCTTCGGGAACAGTTACAATCAGCATTCTAGGCCTACTGCTACCTACTAATCAAGGGAAATACCTCCCTCAATCCCGATTACAGGATACCATTTTAGCGGGCCTAACTGATATAGGAGCGGGGGTTACGTCGGGGCAGCCCGATGTCTGCCTCCCCGCTGTCATCCTAACTGCTTCGGGTCACTTCCGATGCTTCCTAAGTTATCCTAAACTTGAAATAAAGACATAACTGTGACTGTGACACTACAAAGATTTAATGACTGTATGACAGTGTATAACGATTAAGAACATCAACACCGTGATCTTGAAAGATGCCAGTAGCCCTTCTTGGATATCAAGAGATATATGATCCCACATGACAAAATACCATGCAATATCTCATTCATCATACATTGCAATATCACAAGATTTAAATTATTTCTGGATTGTGGTATATAAAACTCCATGCGTACCTCTTTCGGCGACCAGAATAAATCCTTCGCAGTGCTCGAATCATCTTCATCGGACTCGGCAACGAGTCCATACTTGGTAAAGTGGTCGACCTGATAAGAAAATGGGATCCTGTTATTTGACATGGCTGCCGTATCAAGTATGTGGTATAATATAATGATATAGATATTGGGATACAGATAGCAATGGTTATGAGACTGTTAACGATTTTCTGAGCATACTTCTGGCAAACATAGCTACATAGAATTATTATAATAAAAGAACAAGAAGTTATTATTGTTTGTACCACTGATCCAGTTACAGTATCGGTAGCATACCTTCTACCGCGGGCTGCTCCGAGTCTCTGATAAGGCCGTTCTTGTGGTTATTGTGTCCTCTGAGCCCCGAGTCAGAGCTAAATTTGTGTTATTATCATGCCCTCGAAAGTTGGTAGTTATAATGATTATAATAGTTGTTTTGGGGGATTATCCTCGAAAATGCTTACCTTGAACTGCCAGGTCCCACTACTTTCGTCATAACCAATGAAAGTGGCGTTATTTTTCTCGGTAGATTTAAGAATCTACGGAAAATAAAACACAAGTGGAAACTGAGACTAAGCGAAGATACAATGGCCCTACGCCTTCAAAGACTTAATTCACTTACCATGATTTATCTTTGTCTCACCCTTATATTGACGTTTTACACACAGAAAAACAGGTCGCGACAATGATCCGATGAAATAAACTTGCTATTCAGATATTAACATGAAAACGGCACTAAATAAATGTGATAATAATAATAGTCGAAGTCCTAGTCGGCATAATTCTAGGGTCATGTTGAATAAACACAATGGTATAGAACTTGGTATTCTAATACATGCCATATGTGGCCTTAATTCAGAGGTGGTCTTATTATCGTGAAGTCTTTGGGTGGATTTTGCTGTTTAAATTCGGTGAAAGTATTTTTTTCTGTGAAAGTGCGGAACTGCGTTGCTTTTACCTGGTATTGAGGGTTTGATCCTTTGGGCTTCACTCCGTACAGAGTGACAAGGCATTGCTTGTTTAGTCCATCTCCTTGGGGTGGTTTCTTGGTTCCAGACGGATAGACCTCTATTTCACCCCTCTTAAAACGGACTTATGAAAAATTTACGACCAACAGTAAAGAATCTATTCACACCCAACACCACCGAATAAGAACTATAATAAGTTAATACCACCGTTGATTGAACATTAAAAGTACAGGCACCAGCTTTGTTGCACCTTGATTAAGGAATTTTTTTTTTCTTTTTTTTTTTTCGTTTTGACAAAAGTAACATACTGTGGCGTTCGCCTCTCGATCCGTCCGGGTTTGGGGTCGGGATGCGCTGCGCAGCTTTTCCACGTGTTGTCTAGGGGGTTTTCTGGCTCGCCTGCGCTCACGCAGCC
>JAAUYG010195770.1_pt1 | contig 10708 bp, 4 predicted proteins | sample 7278091 | NCBI WGS metagenome assembly JAAUYG01 (sample SAMN14350201, study PRJNA611818) | marine sediment metagenome | isolation source: surface marine sediment (0.6m) | place: French Polynesia: Moorea | collected 2018-08
GTTTTCTGTAGTTTTGTCTTTCCCTACACCAAACAAAAAACCCATGTCACCCTTCACAACATAAACCCCCCCCCCCCCCCCCCCCAGTAGCAGGACTGAATATTCCATATAAAGTGTTAAGTGAGATATAACATGCCCTGTTAAGGATACTGTGCTCACAACATGCTCAATACGTACCTTTCCTGCATTTCTGCAACTAAAGAATCATAATATGCTCTTCCCTCAGCTGTTGTCAGCTGCTTCAACTTGCTGCAAATCAGAGACAATGTTTTTCTAGGTAGACTAGGGTACTAATAGGTATGACACATGCAAAATTAGATTTCCACATCTAAATTCTCCCTTCTACAAAGACTGGTATACCAATACTAACAGGAAACCTCACAAATTACAAAGTACTGCCAGCAACTAATATCTACAAAATATTTACACACTTAAGGCCCGCCTCTGACAGAATACCAAAGTATGTAGACTATGTCTGCAACATTCCACCCTACTACATCTGAATTACTAGACAGTCGGTGTCCTCAAAAGCAAGGAGGCATCCCGTTATTGAGCATGAAAATATATATACCGTTATATGCAATTATACACACCTTTGTCACAGTTCCATGTTTTTAAGTCATTAAAGAGTCCATATCAGTTTGTTTCAGTAAAATATCATTATGGGACTTATCTTAGAGATAACAAGCATGAAATATGACCAGTATCATCCAAGAATTTTCAGAGTTAATGCAAAGAATACACATTTCACATTTTTTTTTGTAAGTCATATGCAAAGGCATATTATACCGACAACTTCCCGTAGCGAAAATCCTTTTCCAAATATGAAAATCATCCATGCATATTTGCCAACGCTAGACCAGATTTCGTGGAGACTGGGTGCTAAAATTTGCCCTATCCTGGTATTGACCTTCAAGGTTGCTCAAGGTCAAATCCAGTAGCATGGCTAAAATTGCCATATATGATTTCCTATTAGTGTCTAATAGTAACTAGAGAGCTATCTTTGATGGTTTGTCAATTATTGAGGGCTAACGGAAATTAGCAGAGGAAAACATGTGTACTATGTGCACACCATGTATGCCACAATCATGCCCAATAAATCTCAGAGATCATAAATCTCAGAGGCACTTACCTAGAGATAACATTCATGAAATATGACCAGTTCTGTCCAAAGATTTTTTAGTTAATGTGTGGAATATACTTTTTCACATTTTTTCCATGAAGTCGAGCAAAAATGCGCATTACACTAAAAATCGTCCTAGGCGTGAATGCATCATAACCTAGGAAGTCCTACTGCAAATAGGAAAGTCAGCCATGTATATTTGTCATGGCTAGACCTAATTTTTTGGAGATTGGGTGCTAAAATTTGCCCAATCCCGATTTTCGTTCAAGGTCAAATCCAGTAGCATGGCTTAACTCGCCATATTTAATTTCCTATAAGTTTCTAATAGTAACTAGGGGTCTATCTTTAACAGTTTTTCAAAGTGTTAACGAAATTGTATTCTCAAAGTGTTAATGAAAATTAGTAGGGGAATTCATGTGCACATTTTTTCAGTCACAACCATGCCAATAAATCCCAAAGATGGCACTTACCTGGAGACAACATTTGTGTAATATCAACAGTAAAATGGAGTTAATGCGCAGAATAGAGTTAATGCATAGAATACACTTTTGCACATTTTTTTCCATAGATTGGAAATGCACATTACACCGAAAATCGGCCAGCATGTCCGATAACCTAGGGAAATCATATTCCAAATATGAAAGTCATCCATGAATATTTGTCAAGGTCAAGACATAATTTAGTGGAGCATGGAAGGCAGCGGAAGAACATAAAAAGTCAGAAAAAAAAATCCTACGAAACCATAAGACATCTCGTCCTACAAACGGGATGCCTAATTTTAATGTACGGGTAAAAAAAAAATTAAAAACTCAATGCTCTAGCATCAACTAGCTAGAAAACTCTAACATACTATATTTTATATTCTTGAAAGCCTATGCCATGTGCAATATATTATTATGAAAAGTAATGGTTTAAATTCCATTATCCTTGTCAGAATTTTTGAGAAGTAACTGAGTAAACAAAAGGATTTTCTGCAAACTATGCAGAACATTATTTTGAAAAATATACAACAGTCTTGGTACCGGGTATTTACTGTGACTATATACTTCTCAAGAATTCTCAAATCATCAATGTATATGTTATAAAACTATTATAATTACATTGTGGCCTAGAGCTACAACTGTTTTTGTACACAGCAACAATCCTTCCCTTGTGGCTGGAGTTTGTCTACTCTACAAAATAAAAGAATACCAGACACTGCCAGACATGCATATTTAATAAAATTAAATGCAATGTGAAAATCTCCTATCTCAAACTTTACGGACCTTTCTAATTAAACTAACCCAAGACCTAGGAAATAAAATGTGGTATCTACCCCAGTATATGCAAAAGCAGCAGCGCAATATTAGCTAAATATTACGCAGATATTGCATCACTTACTCTCTTCTCTTTGCCCAGCCACTCTGCAGCTTGCGTGGTGCTTCATTCAACTGTGTGCAAAAACAAACATTGGGAATTCAGGTGACTGCAATTTAAGACCCTTCCATTTTAAGACATTTTTAGAACAAACATTGGGAATTCAGGTGACTGCAATTTAAGACCCTTCCATTTTAAGACTTCCCTCTACTTTAAGACTGGCCATCAATGACACTGTTCTGTCTGATATTTTCAATACAATCGAGCTGTTTCGAAAACATTTTCACTTTAAGACCATATTTTTCTGGTTGAACGGTCCTAAAATACAAGGACAACAGAACCCAAGACCTTCCAGGTACATGGAGATGCTAAATGACAGTCTGTCACTGCTAGGAGTGCTATCAGGTAATAAATTTCAACAATATTCTATGGAGGGGTGCTATGATGTATTTTTTGTGTGTGTGCTTTGGGGAGTGTTCGTTAACACTTTTGTGAAAATGATCTTCATAATTTTAATCCATCTGTTACGGTGAGTCATTGGACAAGATGCAGGTCTGATAAAATGTTTCAAATGGATAAATACACACCTGACCCCAAATTGTAAAAGGATGGTTAACTCCTCCATATGTCAATCTTGAGGTCAAATACTGAAATCTAATTTATACTACGTACAATACAAAGGTCCCTCGTTTTACAACCCTCCATTTTAAGACCTCTTTCATAAATATAACCAATTGAATGCTACTTGCCATATGAGACCACAAGTTCAAGGTCTCGTGGGTGGTCTTAAAATAGAACGATGACTGTATATATATATGGTACTACAATTTCCTGATAGCCACTGCAATGATAGTCCCTACTGCAACAACGCAGCAAGCACTGCATTTCCACTCACCCCATTGTAGTATTTGGCATCAGCCTCGCTCCAGGGAAGTTTGCTTTGTAGAGCTTTGTTGAGGTGGTCCTGCCTTTCCATGCTGAGGCCAGGGTAACTGCTGGAACTCTCCGAATTTAGAGACGAGGGACTAATGCTCTGCAAATCCATTTAAAATAAAGAAAAAAATCTATTATGAACACACAGTAACTGTTATAAATTATTTGGGTACTAGTTTCCGAGCGGTGTTATGGTAACTCCTTAAACGTTAATCAATTAATGTGATTCATTTAGCAAATATATTAAAGACAGATAACATAACAAGAACCTGTGCATCTTCTATCCTTAGTCAAGCGGAAAGTTACCTAACATTTCTTGAAAAATTTAAAATTTTCTTATGAATAAGGCTAATTATTTATAAGTCTGATTGTTTTATTACACATATTTTTGGCTGCAGAATGTTTTCCCAGTGATCCAATTCTCACCCTGTTCTCAAACTGTATGGTAGATTTTTCCCCTGTATCAGAATACAGCTGCATCTTGACATAATTTGACTGGGCTTTCCACATGCGGAAATATTTCTGCAGGCAAACGGCAGCCTTGTGACATTTTTCATCTTCAGTCATCCGCTGGATGCGAACCTCTCGTCTGGCATGAAAACCGCGGAATGCTAAAAGTGAAGAGGTTTATTGTTAAAGAAATTTAAGGGAACAAATATTCAAATAGGATTTGCACGATGTTGAAATCACCCAATCTGTTGAAATCCTGGTGGCCCTATTTGAAGTTTGGTTTGGATGGAGACAGTGTTTGGCTTATACTTGCTTAAATCCAGACACTGTTAAGCTCATACCTGACTAAATCCAGATAGTGTATGCAGTGTTACACTTACCTGCCTGAATCCAGTGTTAGGCTTATATCTGCCTGAATTGAGAATGTTGGGCTTATATCAGCTTGAATCTAGGCTTACCTGCCTGGATCCAGACAATATAATACCTGCCTGAATCTAGACAGTGTTAGACTTACCTGCCTGGATCCAGACATAATATAGACTTACCTGCCTGGATCCAGACATAATATAGACTTACCTGCCTGTATCCAGAGAGAATATAGACTTACCTGCATGAATCTAGACAGTGCTAGAATTACCTGTCTGAATCCAGACAGTATATAGGCTCACCTGCTTGAACCTAAAACAATGTTTATAGGCTTACCTGCCTGGATGCGGACAGCGCTGTGCTCCGCATGATTTCGGAATGATTTGTACTTCTTCTTCTGCATGTAGCCACGTGCTGCAGATTGGAGTCGAATGGCGGCATCATGACGTTGCTGGAGGATTGGTCGATATTGCTTTCGCACCAGAAAACCTCGTACAACTAGATGGGACAAGCAACACAGAATGTTCCTGTATACAGAAAACTTAACCAAAATCAACTGAAGTCTTTTATGCTGCAAGTGTGTACAACTTTATTTATGCATTTTTTTTTGTTTTTGTAAGACAAACTGGTGATCTGAATTATTGTATAAACTTTTAATATTTTATAAGAACCTCACATAGTCCACAGACATCAGAGAGTGGGAACTGTGCCACTCACTCACACGCATCCCACACCTTTTGCTTTCTAAACATTTCTGTTGCAAGGAAATCTAATAACGATGTGATATGCAGTTTCTATATATTATACATCTCTATTTCTATCACACTAATTTGCAAAGATCATGAAGATATACTGGTACCTGGTTTTCTTTTTCTTTCTTTTTTTTTACATATATTTTTAAAACATCTAGCTTTTGCTTGTCACACCCTAACAGCATTACGACACACCCAAGTTGCTATACATACACATTTCTGTCCTAAAATAATTACAATGTACATGTGTGCATTGCAAAACAGTTATCTGTCCTGATGGTAATCATCTACCAGGAATTTCTTCCGGAAGACACATTACCATGCAGGCATAGGTAGCACATGAAGTAGAGAGCTTAGGATATGACGAAGATGGCATAAGCATGGGGAACACTAAGCTGTGAAACCAGGCTTTGCCAGCATGCAGCTATATTGCTGATTTCTCCAACAGATGATATTCTGTAGCTGCAATGCTGCAAAGCCAAGGTTTTGTGGCATTAGGACACTTGTGCCAAGTCAGACAGTATATTTCCCAAACAGTTTAGTGCAATAAGACAAAAAGTAAGTCTGTGTCTCTGTACATGCTGCAATGCTATTGTTTTCACTAAATCTAGGCAATGCCTTTGTGCTTCTTCATTCTTTTTATTTCTTACAAGTATATATATATATGATATGTCATGTTTACAGTTTTATTGTAAATTGCCATTGTTAAATTCAACCTTGCGGTTGCGAAGGCAAATAAATCTTATCTTATCTCTCATATGGTATCACTACACCCGAAGTTGAGGAATACCACTCCATTCCAGTGAGGGGTGCCCCATGCAAGTAAGAATTCCTCTCTCACAGGGGTGCCCCATTCTAGAATGGGATGGGTGCCCTTAGTCTTGGACTTTATCAAAGATGATCCCATATGGTCTTTCACTTTACACATACAGACCGTCGAGGATGTTAAATGTTATTATGTGGTAGCAAAAGAACTCTCTTAGAAACGGAAACAAGTTTCATACCAAAAAGACACAATGCCCCTACATTGTTTAATTTCAGGCACATAAAGAGTCATTTGGCTATAAATGAAACATTGTAGTTTTATGGACTTAAAAAAATGTTGTCACTTTTAAAAATATTCAAATAAAATGGCATGAGCCTACCATTCCAGAATGGGGCACTCCAAGTTAAAAACCCTTATTTGGGATGCCCCGTTCCACAACGGGGTGCCATTCCTATTTAGGGTGTAACAGTATTAATTACCCAAACATATTCCTTAGTGTACAATTATGTACATATCTTTATCACTCAGCAAAGTCTGTGTAATGTAGTGTGCAGACAGATGTTTCTTAAGTAATAATTAATCCCAACAATGGACAAATGTTAAGCCAGTCTACTTATCAAATATATAATGTACAACACAAATTCCGGGGAACCATATACACAACAATCCCACAACTGTACCTTTCTGGGCCAGCGTGGCAGCTGCTTTTCTGTCTTTCCTGACGTAGTTAAATTTCTGCCTTACTACCCAACCTCGGAACACTGATGTGTCCCGGAATGGGAATAGGTTTAAAAATTTAACACACAATTAACTGACCGGAGTTCAATCATATGTTAAATCTAACACTTTGAGTGTATGTATTTGCTAAATGTGCCACTTAAAATTCAGCTGCATAGTAAAGAAATATACCCTTAAGCAAGCACAAGTTTTGTTAGTAAGCATTAATTTATATTTAAACCACAAATATTAAAAGTGATGAATTCTATTAATGCTTTTCATAGAAGTTTAGCTCTCTATAGCTCCATGACTTGTATCTCCCTCCCCAAAGCTATATAGTATTCCAGTCATATGCAAATGGAATCAAGTAAGGATTTCAGTTTCGAGGAATGCCAAAAAAAACTCTTCTAATGTGACATGACACTATATAGTCTGGATAATACATGCAAATATATATACATAATAGAGGGAGATCATCCCCATAAAGTCACTTGGGCCATAAGTTTCATATATCACGTGCTTACATTTCTGAATAGTTACAGCACCCTTCATGGCTGCCTCTTTCTGTCGTCTGAAGCGCCGTTTCTGAACCCACATTTTCATGACGGCCTGGGCCAGCACAACCCGCCTCTGCTGGTCCTCAAACTTGTGGGACAACTGCTCGATGTGGTAGTACTTGAGGAACACCTGGTACAAAAGGATGCTACCCATAGTCGACATGCTATAAGTATTCATCAGGGGCATTTGCCAACCATTTAAGGATACACTACACAACCCATATCCACCATTTTTTACTAATCTGATCTGATTTGCCTGGGACTTTCAACTTTTGATTGACATTTAACTTTCATCAATTGCACTGGTTACACTGATTTTTTTAACTGTTACCATTTGGATTGATATTCAACTTTCAAGTTCTTTACATTGATATTTAACTTCACTGTCTAAACTAGCTAAAATTCCTTTTCAACTTTCACTTCTCATATTCCCTTAACTTTCAGAGTTTAGAATGGTATTCAAGTTTCACTGCTGAGATTGATATTCAACATATACCGGTTAGCTTGATGTTCAGGTAGCAGGCAAATGCCTAAGACCAAAACTTGTGTGTCTTTTAACAACTCCACAAACTATCTGACCTAGCAGCATCCTTAGCCAGAACCTATGCAGCCTCATGCAATGAAGTACTGACCTTTGTTTTTCCAATACACCAGTTCTCAAGTCCAATTCGTTCCAGCAGGGTAGTACAGCTTTCTCTGTTTACTCGAACTTTCTCATTGAAATTATAACCAAGTATGTAATATCTGAAGGAGGATAAAAGCAGCAAAATTATAATTTGAAAATATATAATAATACTTGTACTTCAAATTCCTATAAGACTTCCAAATTCTACCAAGCAGTCCAATACCCAACTGTGTTATGCATGCTGCAAATTACTAAAGATTATTCTAACTTTTTTCACACACGGAGTCCCTCTAATAGGGACACCCCAAAGGATCCAAAGGATTTTGTCCTTATCGGACAGGTGTATATATCTGACATGCAAGCTTGAGATGACTGAAGATAAATTTATTCCAAGATTGAGAAATCACCACCAAGAAGCCATATTAACAATTAAGACCTTTTCAGGAACTCGGAAAATGGTATCCGGTGTGAATAGCCTTGTCTCCTGATCCGGGTCGTCTCCAGAACCCCAGTGTACTGTAACTGGATCAGGACTTTGTCCCTGTCAAAGAATCCTGGACTGTTCTCTATGTTGGGTCGAATACATCTGAAATCAGTATAACCACAAAATTCTTGAAAAGTTTGGCATTCTGCTCAAACAGTCAATTGAAAACTGGATATTTAGTGAGTAGAATGACCATTTTTCTATATGACTTTGAAGCCCAGAAACCTCTTTTCTAGTAGCAGCAGCTGTAGGTAGTAGTAGGTAGCAGCATAGTAGTAGTAGTAGTAGTAGTAGTAGTAGTAGTAGTAGTAGTAGTAGTAGTAGTAGTAGTAGTAGTAGTAGTACTACTACTACTACTAATTTATTTCCAAACTGTATACACACATCATAAATATAACGACTGGGAAATTAAATGAATGTGATACGGCTCTTATCAGAGCAAATGTGCTGTACCTGTGCATACACATAAATAACAAATGGTAATATAAGTGAACACAGATGAAGAACACTGGTGATAAGAGCCGTTAACAATACATTATTTAATACTAAGACATGACCAAATGTGCTAACAAAAGTAAACGAAAAAAAGAGCTGCTAAGACCATTATGCGTCCTCACAAACACGTTTGACATAAAGACACATCGACGCGATTAATTTTACTTTCCGTTATAAACATTTACTTCCTGAAAAAGTTCATAAATACTTTTGCTATAGGGAGTATCTGGCGCCGTAAATTCGCACCATGAATAGTCAGTTCATTCGGAAGCCAAACTACCCTTGGTCATGTGACTGCCCTTTAGCCAATCGCATATTGCGTCACATGAAAGCTCGGCCAATCATGAGGTGTCACTCTTTGCGCACCTTTTGCCTTCTTTCGGGTATCTTCGGAAAAGTGTGGCGCCAAGTGGTTTAACATACTCCCTATTTTCATGTGGCAAATAAAGAACATACGCGATCCGTTGACATGGCCAGGCTTCAGACTAATGCATGGAATGGTTGTCTTTGCAGACGAATGCCGGATCGATGTTGTCTTTGTCCTCGATGGCTCGGGAAGCGTGATGCAGCCCAACTGGGAGCTGATGCTTCAGTTTGTCGAGAACTTCACGGCTCTTACGGACTTCAGACCCCAGGGAACCCGCGTGGGCGTGGTGTCGTTCGGGAACGATGCCAGGATCGAGGTAGCCTTGGATGAGCACTCAGACTTGGACAGTTTCCAACAGGACGTAGATTCCATTCCCTGGCGAGACGAGAACACCAACACGGCATCCGGGATCAGACTGGCTAGGGGAATGTTCCTGGCTCGAGGGGATACTGGTATTTTATATAATCTTGATTGTCGCGTTTTCACAGCTTCATTGTGAAATTTTCGAAATGTTGTGAAACTTTCCGTAATGTAAATTAGAAACGTATCAATAAAACGGGGAGAAGTCGAGAAACTACGCATACTCTTCAAGAAACGAAAGGTGGTATTTGCATATACATGTAAGGGATATATTTGAGCATTAATATCATATTTTATCATAACGATTTGTGCTATTCCTCTAGAGCAAAGCGGCGCAAACTGTAACTTTGACTGTGTCCGATAAATCCTCCTACAGCTTTTGTAGAGTGAGTTTCTAACCTTAAAAATGAACTATGGTATGCGCATGTAAAATTACTCTGGACTCCTGTATACGTTGTATTGAAGGCACGAACCTTTGCAGAATAAATGAAAACGGGAGACAAGGAAAATCTGATTCACCTTACATTTAGTTCGTTCCTTTCTATACTGTTGTTAGGGGGAGCAGCTCGTGATGACGCGCCGGATGTAATGGTGGTGATGACTGACGGTGCCTCGACCTGGGAAAACAGGTCGACTATACCGGAAGCCGTGCTGGCACGTGAGCTGGATATCCTGGTGTTCGCGGTAGGGATCGGACCGAGTGTTAATATGACTGAACTGCGAGGGATTGCAGGGGATCCGGACAGCCACTACCTCCACATGATCTCTGGATTCGCGGACCTGGTGGACCTCCAGAAAAAGCTCGCCAATTATACTTGCGTCTTGTCTAGTGGTACGTGTCACACATAGAATCACTCTTGGGGTGCAATAGTCCCTCTCCAATGTGTTCAGGCTGTTTCACAAGAAATTGTAACCAGATATTGTCGGGTTGCGATGGCCGAATGGATAGCACATCGGACTCTCAACCACATTATCGTGGGTTCGAGTCCCGCCAAAATCCAGTCGGCTCATCAAAACTGTCCCGTTTGCGATACGGGTGGCGACAATGGTGCCTCGGTTCACTCAGCCGTAAATGAGTACATGGCTATAGACAGAGATGGCAATTGTACCTAGATTACCCGTTGCGCTTTGGAGCGTGTGCGCGGGTGTATACTCCCCAGGGAGTTGAGCAGGTGACGGATGTAACAGGTCTTTCAGGAGTAAAAATATGTAAAGCGCTTTGAGCTAGCTTCGGCCAGGAAAAGCGGTATATAAGAACTGCATATTATTATTATTATTATTATTATTATTATTATTATTATTATTATTATTATTATTATTATTATTATTATTATTATTATTATTATTATTATTATTA
>JAAUYG010077216.1_pt1 | contig 10707 bp, 4 predicted proteins | sample 7278091 | NCBI WGS metagenome assembly JAAUYG01 (sample SAMN14350201, study PRJNA611818) | marine sediment metagenome | isolation source: surface marine sediment (0.6m) | place: French Polynesia: Moorea | collected 2018-08
CGTTTAGGCGAACGCAAGACACGGTGTTCAAATATATAGATTGTATAGCCTTGTAGATTTTACCATTAATATTATTACAAAGCTACTACTATTACTACTATTACTACTACTATTACTACTACTATTACTACTACTATTACTAGTACTATTACTACTACTATTACTACTACTACTATTACTACTACTACTATTACTACTACTACTATTGCTACTACTGCTACTACTGCTACTACTACTACTACTACTGCTACTACTACTACTACTACTACTGCTACTGCAGATGCTGCTGAAGCTGCGACTGCTATTGCTACTACTAAGATTGTTACCACTGCTGCTACTTCTGCTCCCCTTTCTGCCGCTGTTGCTACTTCTACCACAGCAACTGCAGCTGCCTTTGCTACTACTACTACCAATACTAATAATAATGCTGCTGCTGCTACCACTACTACTGCTACTGCTACTGCAGTAGTAGTTGTTGGCTGTTGCTGCTGCTCCTCCTGATGCTGCTGCTAGTACACTTTGTGATCTACCTTGCACATGGCGCGTGTAGGCATTGATCCAGTAGCACAATGATTGCATTTCCTACATAAGTCTTCCGACTTAAAATACTTTAAATGTTTCAATCATTTTGTATCTTTATGTATCTGTATCTCTAGTATCGGTTCCCGGACCAGTCGAACGTGTACCTTGCTGCCTGTGCTGTGTCTGAACACGGCCAGTGGGAGTGTTACGCCAACACTGCTAGTGTTGATGTGGATGATGCATTAGTAAGTAACTGAACTGAATTATATTTCCCATGTCCCACTTGGCAATAGATAGATAAGGTAAATAGAAATATCAATGTTGTATGTGAACGACAGTCAACGGCAAAATGCAATATACGAACTAACGTTAATCTAAATTGAGTCGTGCGTTGCTGCACAATTTGTTTTGACAAAAAAGAAATGATGGCCTTGTTTCAAAGTTTATCTCATCTGATGATGATGATGATGATGATGATGATGATGATGATGATGATGATGATGATGATGATGATCTACCGTTCCAGGCTGTCCCAGGGTGCAGTATGGCCTGCTGTACCGAACGTAACAAGGACATCCCGTACTGTCCCGACATTTCTCTGAGTGACGGCTGGCCGGCCGGATGTATCTGAGTGACGTCAATCGCAGTGGCGTCATCACAGGAAGTCAGACACAATACGCGCTATTGAAGTTGCCTAAGTAATAATGATGTTTTATGGACTTCCTTCAGCAGCACTACAACAAGTTACGTACTCGGTACCAACACATGGAGAAATATTGTGCATTTATTCTGTAGAATAAAATTAAGTTCTTTGACACTTAGTCTGTTGAATAAATTTAAGTTCTTAAGATAAATGAAATTTAGTTCTTTACAACGAATAAATTAAGTTTTCTGAAACAAACATTGGACGTTTTGTTATCGAGCAATCAAGGAGCAGCAGTAGTGGAAGTAGTAGTAGCAGTAGTAGTAGTAGTAGTGGTAGTAGTAGTAGTAGTAGTAGTAGTAGTAGTAGTAGTAGTAGTAGTAGTAATAGTAGTAGTAGTAGTAGTAGTAGTAGGAGGAGGAGGAGGAGGAGGAGAAGGAGGAGGAGGAGCAGCAGCAGCAGCAGCAGCAGCAGTAGTAGTAGTAGTAGTAGTAGTAGTAGTAGTAGTAGTAGTAGTAGTAGTAGTAGTAGTAGTAGAGTAGTAGAAGTAGTATGAGTAGTAGTATGATATTGCGTGGAAATATTTTCATTGAGGCATTTTTATTTAGACCTTAAGAATGAATCCGAAAGTGTTCGGCATACATTGTAAAAAGGCAGTCAAATGATGTTTGCTTCCTTCCAATCTCTTGATTGCATTCTCTTGTCGGTTTTTTGTAACCAAACCCTTGAACTTGTATCGACCTGTTCTGTCACTGCGTGGCCCTCAAACGCCTATTATGTTTTCTCTTTCTCTCCATTCGCCAGGTCAAAGTGTGCAGCCGTAAGTGAAACTGAAACCCGTCTGCTAACCCCTATCCATATTATACCATGTGACTACACGGCGAAACCGTCACCAAGCTCCACGTTTTCACCCGCCTGTCACCATGCAGGAGAAGCAGGCTCTGGCGTCTAGGGGGTTTCCTTTCAAATGGCAGATAGCCGTCATTGGAACCGGGCTGTCCCTGCTCTTCTGTGGCTTTACGTTCATCCTGATTTCCCTGGGGTCGTCCCACGTTCTGTGGAAGGTACTGGCCGGATTGTGTACCTCTCTCGGGGTCATTCTCACCGTGGTGGGAGGCGTCTGGTTTCACCTGTCCGTGGTAAGGGCCAGGATAGAACGAGGGTTCTACGGTATGGTCAAAGACAGTGACGCCGAAACCTGGATTAGCGACAGGTCGCTCTGACGGATAATCTGTAGGACGCGCGATTCCGTATTAGCCCTAAGCGGGCACGACTAGATTATCTTGGAGATTAGCGCAGAGGTGCAAAAAGGACATTTGTGTAAAGGAATCTGTGATCTTCAGAGAGGAAATGTTTTTACCTGTGCAAATCCGTGTGACTGGTTGTGGGATTACCCGGGTTGCCATGGATACATTATTGGAACGTGGCTGCCATGGTTACATTATAGAAAGATGTGCTTAAGAGTCTTATGGAAAGGTGAATATATGGAACCAGATGTGAACGTGATTGCGACGCAAGCAAAGTACGTAGTGTGAAGTAATCATCATTTCCAAAGTACTTATACTTAATTGTATTCGCCAGCTGCATCAGTTTGTACGATGTGGGAATTATTTTTGTATTTTTTAAAACTATGCTTTCGTGTAATAGCCATGAACACCAAGCACAGAGATTTTATCCCTGGTTAGCGTTTGTGTAAGAGGAACTGCGGTCTTAAAAACTGGTCGTAATGAATAACGTCAAATACATTATCTGTTTACGTATTTCTGAATCCGTTTTTAATTCCTACTAGTGGACTGTGACAACTTTCTGTCATTTTCAACCCTGATTAGACTTTCAAAACACTGCTTCCAGCTTATTTACTTGTTTAAGGCCAACGATGCGTTGCTGGATCCGTGTCATAGCGGTATGCTCAGAACGTGGTTTACTGAAACATCTGAAGCAAGCATGTAAATAAAAATGGTGGTTTAAATAAAATAGAACTGTATTTTTAGAGCTAGAGACGATTCCGAAAACTTGCATTGATTGATAAAAGACGGAAAACAAAGAGTGTTTGTTGCAGTTCTAGCTATAACCTGTTAGCAAAAAGGTAAAGTGTATCGAAATGTAACATGAAATTCGTTTTATTATCATCAGTTTTGACTCGTTTGCTTTTCATGTGAAAAAAAAAACTGGCGAAAGTAGAGTAGCCTGAGGTGCCTGATCAGAATGTTGTGTGAATGTATATATGTGTGTGCGCGTGTTCAAATTGTATACTGTACACTGCTCAGTATCATTTAGTGGCTAATGAATGTATTTATATATAGCTCTCAGTAGTACAATTCCCAGTATATTCAAAATTATAACAAACGATCTAGTGCCCACGCGTCCCTTGATTCACCGCACAAAGGCTACATTGTATCGTTGCTCATGTTCATTATCCCAACATGAAAACGTAAATTCAGTTACCTTTGAAACAACCTTTTGGAGCTGCTGGAAATATGTTACTATTATTTATTTATATGGGTTCGTTCTGTGCAATTTGAGAAAAATCTCCAGTTTCCGGTTGGTTCATTGAGTGCATTACAGTAGGCCTGATTTGGGAGACAGAATTGGGCTGACCTCTATTCAAAGTACATGTACATGTGTAGAGTATATTGCCCAGTGAATATAATTTGACATGGCTGGTAGGATTCAACTTTACCTTAAATGTGTACCATACCGGCCAAAATGTGTCAGCTTAGGTCTTTTTAAACATATTTGGTACAACTTGTAACTACTTCTATGCTATTTGAAACAGTGCATTACTTGAAATAACGCCAGAACGTATGCATGTAGCATTGAATATCATTGGTCGTTGTGGGATATATCGCTAAACGTGCGTTGTAGACACGATTGAAACGATATAAAGTGTCTGATAAAGTTTTTGCCGTTGCTCACATACTTTATACAATGTACATTGTATGTCTCCAGACCGACACAGGTTGTTACTAATTTGGCATCACTAAATACAGTATATATTGCAGTACCGTTACTATACTGTTGGTCAGCAATTTGGGGGGCACAATTTTACCACGAACTCAAGCATTTGTTTTGTGGCTACCTTTACCTGTTCACGCAAGTGTGCCATTAGGTATCGTTTTGAAACAGGCACCGAATTGAAAGTGAATGGAGTGTCGTTTCAGTGGAAAACAACAATAACATGTAATGGAGTAGACAAGTTTATTTTTGCTGCAATTTGTTGCGCTTGCTCAAGTAGCGTATGCAAAGTGCAAAAGCATGTTGTACCGTGAGTACATTGTTTTGTTAAGCAAATATTACTCAAACCACTTCATCTAATACCATATCACAAGTAATAGTTCCGCGAGGCACACTACCACTGCCATTTAGGTGGTGCTTCTAAACACACTCTGAACATTGTATACCGGTATTTCCCGAGTCGCATAGTGGCCCCATTCCTTCCACTTCATTTTAGTTAGACCTTGGTCCTCAATGACAAATCACAGCGAATGGCCTGGATCCTGCTTGCCCTCCTTCCCTGCCACGAGCGGCAAAGATCAATGTGCTACCTTACCTATTAGAAATTCCACCCTAGGTGTGAAAGGCTGGAGCCAAATTGGATAGCCATCAATATTTATGCGAGGGGCAACCTGCTGGCGCGTTGTGATGTTAGCAATTATTCTGGCAGGGTCCGGATTGTGGACCCTCTGCTGAAAGATCGTCTAAATTATTCAGAGGCCAGCCGACGCGTGGAGGATGGCACAGAAGTTTGACGGCCTGGGCTTACAGTACAATACCTAATGTAGGTCAATTGTAATGTGTTTAATTACGATTGTATACTCTTCGCAATTAGTTTTCAGCAGGTTGATGTTCTTTTACAAAAGAAACATTTTTAATGTATATAGATATATATTTATTCATAAAAATACACTCGTTTACAAATGTCAAATAAGGTCAAACATCAAAGCCGTAATAAAAAAAAAGTTGCGCACCAAACATCAATAATTTAGTGGACACTCTCAGCATCCTGGCGGGCGTGTAGTTCCAATGCCCCTCTTGCAACACAAACATTCCAGGATCAAGGTAGCCACAAAGAGATCATGGTCACACCTACTGGTCTTTGGTAATACTAGTATCCTATCAATAATGATGCCTTTTGTCAATATAGTTTTTTCATGTAGTACATGTATCATTAAAACTGTTTAGTACTGCCGAACTACTACCATTCACAGCCATTCTAGCAGCAAGCTCTAATATTTATTTTCTGAACGCAGCATGTCATTAAACAAATTATTCCACTCTGAAAATTTATGCCGCTACATTGTACGCGCCGTTATTGTTATTGACAGCAGAAAACAGTCGCCGTTGTGCAGTATAGCAATTTACGCCACATTGTAAATACAGTGTATCTATAACTTTACACTTATTATTTACTCTACTTTCTGCGCTTTCTTTGCAGTAGTGGATAAGGATAACAGATTAAGTAGTATTTTTGTAATCTGTGTGTACGAAATTGGCTGTTGTGCTGTTGTGTATTGATTCGAATGCTCACAACGGCCAGGCTTAATTTAATGGTGCTTTATTCGTCTCAGTTTAGCTAAAATAAGTAGATTCCCCGCTAATGATACCTGGACCTATACATGGGTATACATGGGTAAAAATCGAATAGACCGAATCGCGCGATTAGCGATTTGGTGTCCCTGCTAACTGCCGATTCGTGAGCCATCCCACCTATAAAACTGCGATGTGATGATCAGTCCGTCGCTAAAATAACGATCGCGGCTTGCAGTTGTTGTTAAATTCCGATCTACGGATCCATGGCTGTTAAAGATTGATCTGAGACTAAACCATGGCTGTTAAAGATTTTTCTGGGACTAGACAAATTTTGTTAAAGAGTGATCTGCGACTCGCCATGGCTGTTAAATATTGATATACGATTCAGATAGGGGTCTTCAATAATGATCTCCGATTCGTAGTTCTCTGTTAAAAAATAAAACTCGAATAAGGCCATATTTTATAGACCAATGGATACCCCAGTGGTATACATTGGTCTATAAAATATGGCATCCACATACTGCGACCGGCTGAGGTCCGAATAATAACATTCATGCGGTGGTATTAGCACACACATAATAAATATTAATATTTAAATACTGTAGTAGTACCATTAGAGATATAACTACTGGAGTAGTAAAGATGAATTTAAAATGAAGTAAATAGAAGATTAATATAATATTGGCAATGCCTCCATATAATGTAACATTTAGACTATTAGTATTATTACAGTATATTATTAACGTATATTATTAGTAGTAGTATTTTATAATAAATGTGACTTATCTAGAAGCTAGTTGGGCTAAATTTATATGGGAGGGGGGAGCTAGAGTGGGCAGACCAGTGACAAGCTAACATGATTAAACACATCCCTGTAGCCAAGACCGTGTCAGATTATCCAAACCTTGAATGCGGACTACAATACTTGTATCTAGGGGAATTGCTCTCTGAGGTAAGAGGTAAAATTTAATATGTACAGATATAAGGAAAGTGGATGCATTTTCATGATTTTAATATGATACAATATGAAATAAAGTGACAGGTTGAACTAAATAGACCAGCAAAGGCCTACAAGGCCTGCAAACCCTACAGGTAGGAAAACATGAGGGACACAATAATATGTCATAAGTAGCCCTGCAACATTTGAACAATGCTTTTGATTCGAGACTGCAAAATCCGGTATTTTAACGCTCGAGTTCTAATATCATGAATATGGCTCTGTGACCGTCGCTGATTTTTCTAATATTTTTATTGAAACCTTTCATCTTCAAGAGTTTTTGGTTTATGGATGTCTTTCGTAAAACACCTTCTTCAGATAAAACGTCTTTGTGGCAGTGGGATCAGTGGGAAACCACCCCAAAGTCGTTATCTGCGAAAGCATCGACAAATAAGTTGCGCTCTAACAATGTCTAAGGCCATTAGATCGCACAATGACTTGCGGAATACCATTTCTTCGGAGAACGTTCGCAGTGGAATAGTAAATGAAGATAAATGACCTGTCCCTTGTTTGCCCTTGTCATTGTCATTGTCGACTTAAGTGTGCCAAATGAAGAAGGCGCCACATCCTAGATTCGAACTAGCTATCCACCAATCTGGGGCTTACCGCTCAGCAAACGTCCCACTTGCATTAGACACGCTAGAACACAGTATCCATCGAGTGTTCAGCAATCTGTAGGCATGGCGTTCGTGACGAACCGGAAACAAACTCAATCCAAGCGACCGGGAGACAAAGTGACCGGTAATATCGCTCATGTCTAATTAGGCCACACGACACAATGCGAGTTTTTTGTCTCCTGGCTGCCGGGAAAAGAAATGGCCGCCATTAAAGCACGCCGGGCCTTAGGATCCTTCAGCCGGTAACGCCTTGAGCGATAATAACATAGACTTCCGCTGGGGAATTAAGTTGCTGCCATAATGGCGCTGCGGCATGTCATGACATTGCTTTTCATCCCAGCAGGGGCCACTAATCCTGCCATTCGGAGAACTTCACCTTCAGACGGAAAGTGGGGGCCTGTTAAATATGCAAAGGTTTTTTATCCCGACAGAATATGCCACGATACCTGCAGGCGCCATTTGTCATAGCTTGCTGTGACACCGAAATGGCAGGACACCGCACTGCAAAAAGGTAATAATTCAGAGACAGTCGTTTGTCGATGCATTATTTAGCGGGGTGCCATTGTAACCCCTATGTGTGACCCTCCACAAGTCATCGTTAAACCTTTTTACCATAATCTTTCACCAATTCGGAATCCTAATCATTTTTGCATTGCATAATCAATAAAACACTTCGCGAAAACCGATGAATAAGTTTAGGGGAAGATTTTAGGCAGAATAGTTCACCATCCGCAATCATCATCAATCTTTATATATTGTACAATCAATAAATTATTTATACGTTTCCATGAAAACAGACAACACCATTGATCGCAACAGTTCTAAACTATTTTTGCATCACAGCACTGCACAGCAGTGGTATAAACGTATGGAATGCAACAGTGAACCAGTTAGCCTCTGGAGGATAGATTAATCGACATTGTTTATCAGTAATCGGTGATGGACAGAAATTTAATAGATCTTCAGATAGAAGACATCTAGGAAAACTCAAGGTTATTTGTGCATATTCTTGAAGCTCTTGTTTTTGTGCGGTGCTTCAACACAGATTCCCACGGGAATAAGCCAATTATTACTGTACATGAAACAGAAACGATGTCATAGCAATATTATTTTCCGCAACAATTTTAGGGCATATATATTTCTATGTTCCCTGCAATTGCAGAATTAAGTTCTTTGCTCTTTGCCTTTCTACTTCGGTTGTGTGTAGCACACCAACAGACCGGTCCGCTGTTAAGATATTGCTGTGCTGACAGAGGAACTTTGTTAAAAGTATGACCGTAACGAAGGATATCATAAGGTTGCAGTTTTTATGGTACATATATCCCCACCACTCGGGATATATGGCAGAGCTTTCTCCAGGCCAGACCTCTTAAATGTCCACTGTGTGTAGTCTACTGTCTAGCTCTGCCGAGGGATTTCCTATGTCGCCAGTCTTCCAGGAAATAAATATTTATTGCACATATATTGCACCGTAATACCACACCTGGGTCATTTAAGAAGCCGTCTCCCTAGATGCTGACAATTGTGAAGTACATGTACATTTATTTTCCTAATAGGGAGTATTTTAAACCCCTTGGCGCGAAAATTTTCGGAAGATACCCGAAAGAAGAGTAAAGGCGTGAAAACAGGGGCATCACACGATTGGCGGAGCTTTTATTTGTCGCCATATGATTGGCTAAAGGATAGTCATATCACCAAGATAGTTTGGCTTCCGAATGAAACCGATTATTCATACTGCGAATTTGGGGCGCCAAATACTCCCTATTCAACCCATGGCTTTGCATAGGTGGTAATTCCACAAGCTATGCGGACAAATTGGCGCGAGGCAGGCAAAGGCGGCTTTCTAGGATATATGTTGAAGTACGTTATTGTAATTCAGCGTCCGGTTCGTCAGTTGACAGCCAGCGGAAGTCCAGGCAGCCGAGGAAACAACTAATCCATTTACAGCGTCCTTGGAATCAGGAAGAGAGAGGTGATGTCTAAAATATGAGCTGGACCGGATTGGTGCTGTGGTGAGAACGCCGGCACGCACACGGAAGCCAAGTGCATGATATATAAGTGAGGCGGACACAGGTGAAAATCGCCCGGGTTACTCATCAGCGTGTGGGTACATGAAAAACAAGCTTATAATAGTTGATTGCAGGTTGTAGTCTCATATACTGTCTGTAAGCGTGTCCCGTCCACATTTACAAAGCACAAGCAGCAGCAAACTATATGCTGTCTTGAGCTATGACAAAATTACTGTATTGTTGCTGGCTTACCCAGAAATAATCCATCATCGATATACATATACATTTGATTTCATGAGGGTATTAAGCCATTAATGCTAAACATGGCTTTGACACACGCAAGTCTCAGTTCAAGAGCACTGGAAATGTTTCCAAAAAACAATTCGCCATTTACGAGTAAGCATTCTGCATTTTATGCAGGCAGTGTTATTGCCGATGCTCTGTTCACTTGATAAACATGTGATATATATCTGTGTCAATGTTTTGCTTGTTCACGTTGTGCAGCCATGCAGGGACGCTCCAAGATATTTTTTGCTGCTGCGAGTACTGTATAAACATTTCATCAAAGGTGTCTAGGTTTCTCTCTATAAAAGAGGATAATGCATTGTACAATATGGAGGAGCTGAGATCAACTGTTTTTTATATTATTATTATTTTATTTTTATCTCTCCATTAAAGTTCTAGATTTGTAGTCTCCGACCCTTCTGTAAATCCATTGTGGGAGACATTCACCCCCGAGTTGTTTCAAATACACGAAGTTTACCGAAAAGGGCTCTTTGACACAAAGGTTAACTCATGTACAGTATGCTGCTCGAATTAAAATAAGAAATCGTTGCATGTAATTAGAGGTGTCAGTTGTTAGAAATTGCAGGACTATCATTTTGCTTTAACGGAAGTATAATACACAAGTGAATATCCTTGGCAGAATATGTACAGAAAAGTGGATGAAAACAGTCATGCAGAAGAGACAAATGTTGAGCTCTAGAAAGGGTGATTCAAATGACATTGTATCTCCGTGCTAGGCATTTCGGGAATTTCCCGAAAAGCATATGTAACCGCAGCTATCAGTCGGACACTGGGTACTTTTTGATGTGCTTTATTACTCGGCTTTACAAGCAGTAACGAAGAATACGGATAGGCCAACCACCAGGCCGGTGGACTGAAACATTAAGATAAATATTAGACACGAGTATATAATCATTCACTATTTGAGAATGACCTTATGACACGACTTGATTACATAAATTAATATACATAATAGACAAATTAGGCAGACGTTAACAACATAATTTACCATCTACTACAATTGCGACATACTAAATGATTAGTATTAACCTGTATTGAACACTAGACCACCATATTAAATAATACTTTTGAATAAGAGCATCA
>JAAUYG010238467.1_pt1 | contig 10707 bp, 4 predicted proteins | sample 7278091 | NCBI WGS metagenome assembly JAAUYG01 (sample SAMN14350201, study PRJNA611818) | marine sediment metagenome | isolation source: surface marine sediment (0.6m) | place: French Polynesia: Moorea | collected 2018-08
CTGTTAAATGTCCATTTCGTATACTAGACATAATAAGGCTTCAGAAAAGTACCATGAAGTCAAGTTGGGGGGGGGGGGGGTGCACGAGGGGCCTATCTAGCCCACGGACTACTAGCACGTACCCCGCCTGGCATACTCAGTCTCACACTTAATTGGTCCATATTACAAATTAAAAAAACAACAAAAACAAAAACAAAAGCAAAAAAAAAAAACCAAAAAAAAAAAAAAACAACAAAAACCCCACGGCAGATAAAACCCCGCATTGTTTCACACCATAAGTAGCTGTAAAGAACTCCGGTAATAAAAAAACATCTGCTGTCCTGAATACCCGAAAACCACCATCAGAATAATATAAATTCGAACACCAAGTCCGATATGCTTATAAAACTTATAAAAGGTGGCCAGCAGTACGATCAGATAATTTGGGTGCACCAGTAAACACAAAACGGTATTACATACATGTACTTACTAAAGGACCTCACCTAATATGGACATCTAAATAGGTACAATGCATTTTTTGTGGGGAAACAAGATGGCACTGGGAGGCTAGACTTTATCTATGGAATTACGGTTTTACTCATTTTGGGCCACAAAACCGCACGTGGTATTTTAAGTTAGGGAAAGAATCACGTGCTTACTTGATAGTTATTACGTGATATACGTACTACGCGTGAGCACGTGAGCACTGACTATGTTCACGTCAGTTTGATGACCCAGCCCGGGGCCCTACCGAATAATCACCAGATCCGAGAGTCCTTGATTAGGGGCTCCGTAAAATGTTTGGATGGACTGTATACACGTAGCAAAAAAAGTAAACGGAGGCCATTGACTTTACTTTAGGTTTTTCTTTCGTACATGTATATAGATTCATATACATGCACATCAATCCCTCAAAAGTGACTTTCCTCGGATCAGACCGATATGCAGTGAGGCTAGCTTTGGTAACTTGCCTATAAGAGGACAAAGGTGAATATAAACATGGCAGTCATGCTGCCTGCTTCCAGTGTACATAGGCATGACACTACGAACACATGGAAGATGAATGAACACGATACGTAACTTTATGGTGATCGACAACGTAAACATTCATCGGATATACATAATTAACTTTCACTGAGCTCTGCAATGGCTTAATTGAGCCATTTACAATTATTTGTCACAAATCCTATTTTATCATCGATCCCTATATAGCATCAAATAGACCCTACACGTAACCATGTGTGTATCTACAGTTACTGTATACGAATACGAAGTTTTTAATAGTCTTGTGCACTTTTAGTTCTGCTTGTCACCTTGTGTTATGAACCGCATGTGATAAAGTTAAATATTGTGGAATTCGCGCCTATCTATACATGAATAGTTTACCTGGGTGCCAAGGAGGAATACATGTTCAATTGTTGTAATTGGCCTACCCAGGTTAAATATACATGTATTACAATAAATATATAAAGTATCTTCAGACGTTTCAGCTCTGCTTGACTGTATCAATTGTCCACCGTCATCAGTCCGTAAAACGCGTTTTCTCGGAAAGCGTCCAGCGAAATTAATACCAAAGTTTGTGGAAATGTACCTGTCCATATCTGTAGATTATTTGTTCCTTTTTTCAAAAATTTGATTTTTCAATTTTCATGATTTTTTGTTCGGTTTCTTAACATGACACCCTTTTTCAAAGCGCTACTCCTCCTACAGTTACGATTGTTTTTCATGCATCCGCTTTCTAAATATTCCCTGTGACAGTCCTCACAAAAACTACTTTTTGACATTCTGAAATTTCACATTTAATTTAAAAAAAGATTGAAACTTTCATTAACAAGGGACCCTATGTGAGGGAAATTTTCAAAACGTTACTTCTGCTACAGTTTTGATTCTTTTTCAACCAAACGTTTCTAAATGTTCCCTGTGACGGTGGTCACAAAAGTTGCTTATAGGAATTTTTAATGCAAATTCATGTGTTTTTAGAAAAGGTTGTAGTTAACATTGTGGCCAATGGGAAAATTTCAAACCACTAATGCCCCCCCCCCCTCCCCATCATTTCCAAACAAACGTTTTGTGAAAAATAATCCCCGCAACGGTCCTCACAAAAGGTACCTTTTGGGGGGATTTTGAATCTTAATTTTAAAAAAGATTGAAATTTAACATTGTGGATACTGGAAAATGCGAAATTGCCCATATCTTGCAAATGGCAAACCGAACAGCGAAACTGAGTGAAATTTGGGACTCAAGGGTACTAGTAGATCATATGTTAGGTGCCTTTGACATTGTAGTGCTCAAGGTCATTTTGGGGTCATTCCGTACACTTTTCTCAAAATGACCGATAAGTCGAAAACAGCAGGCCACAGAGTGAAAATGATTGACGGAATTAATGGGACTCGGGGGTACTATAGCAACACATATGAGGCACCCTTGACCTTGGGACTCGACGAGTACTATTAGCAGTATTATATGAGGGACGTTTGACCGTGTTGTGTTGAAGGTCATTTGGGGTTTATAATTTTTTTGGTGTGCATGTCTGAAAGTGGCCGTTAACTCAAAGTGGAAGGGACTAAAAGATAAGAAGACATGATAAGATAAGATAAAATGCATTTAACGTCAGTCTGATCAATAAAACAAATAAATTGGGGACACTAGTAAAGCATGCAGTATAAGGTTTTAATTCTTTAGGATTGAACTTGTAGCATTGAAAGTCATTTGGGGGGTATTTCCGTGCACTTAATTGTCTCAAAATTAACATGAAAAACGCTGGCAGTGGGGCAAAACTGACTGAAACTTTTTCCAAAATTGTGAGTTTAACAATATTTTACGATTTGTTTTTCGTTTTCATTAAATTGGGACGCTATGGGAACCAAAATATCAAAACTCCATTTCACCCACAGTTTCATTTCGATTTTAACCAAACCTTTTGATAAGTATATGGGGGAATACAGGCTAATACTGCTTTGGCGATCTGCCAAAAAATAAAAATATTATTGCACTTTGAAATTTTCGTTCAAACATGACCACATGGGGTGGAAATTGCAACAAAACACTATTACATACTCCTACAGTTATATCTCAGTCAAACGTTATGAGAAGATTGGCTACCATATGGGAATACATGTCGATACTTTTCTTGGCCATCTGTCAAGTTTAATAAAATGGCACTTTGAATGAAATTTTAACAACGGACTCAATGGGACTTCCCAAAATATTTTTAAATGACTGATCATAGAGAAAAAAGGATGAAAATTTGGGACTCGCGGTACAAACGCCACACATATAGGGTGTATTTCATGTGGCATCCTTTGGCTTCAGTTTGCTTGCGCTTTGTAAATTTTTTTACGTTAACGTTTTCTAAAGGATGCTTCTCCCACACTTTTCATCCAATTTAAACCAAACTTTAGGAAAAAATATGGCAAATCAGAAGGGAGAACACAGGCTGTTACAATGTAATGTTTTGGCGATCTGTCAAATTAAAATAAAAATATGGCATTTTCTTTTCTTAACACAGTTCCACGTGAGGCTGGAAATTTCGAACCAGTACTCCTACAGGTTTCTTCCGATCTCATCTAAAGTTTATGAGGACGTTGCTATGTAGTCATGGGCGAATACAGGCTATTGGCTTGCTTGGCAATCGGCTAAGATTTAAAATTTTTGGCACTTTGAAATTTTTACATACATGTAAGACTCAATGGGAAATTCCTAAAATGTGCAATATCTAGAAAACGGGTGATGTTAGAGCGAAAAGGATGAAAATTTTGGACTCTGGGCCCCATGAACTGGAAATGTTGGGTTACTTATCATGTCTGTTTCTTTTATTTCAGATGGGGGTCATTCCGTGCACTTTGCAAAATTTCCTATATAAAAGTTAAGACTTTCAAGAAGCTACTCCTACAAGAGTGTTCATCCAATTTCCATCAGGCTATTACTTTTGGGCGATCTGCCAGATTGAAAAAAAACGACCCTTTGAAGATAAAATACAATGTACCTCAGCTACATTGCCATAAACCATAAACCTGTTTCGTTTTCATCTTGCAAAAGGTGATACAGAGTATCAACGCCCCTGGGCCTCTTGTTAAGAAAAGGTCGTATAACGGTTCCCCTTAAAAGAGTACTCACAAATTCTTTTTTGGAGTTTTTAAAATTCAAAATTAAAGACGCACTGGTATGTTAACGGTTTTGATAATTTATGTCTTGCAAGACAGTTACGGACTTTTCTGTCCATAACTGTATCTGGACCATTCCAGTAAGGATACGAAGCAAGTGGACAAAGGCATAAGGCAAAAGTATTATTTCTATTAAGGAAGTGTGTTTAATACTTTACCTTCAAAATACAATGTATGTACATTTGTATTGAGAAAAGTCTGAACAATTATATTTCATATCTGTCTAAGGCTACACCCACAGATACTGCAAAACGTTACATTTGGGCAGCTCTAGTAAATATCTGACACAGTTACTACACTAGTCTTATAATTTGCATCTGAATGTATTATATACAGCATCCGCATCTAAAACTGTGTAATCGTTTAGTATTGGTGTTTTAAAAATTATAGTCGTTAAACAGTCTTAAAGTTTATGGATAGCTACATGTACAGGATAGATGACTGAATCGGATTGAAACGGTTCACTAGTCATGTTATTACATTTTTAGACAGTTTTGCATTCAATATATATGGGATGTGTGCCCTTCCAGGGTAAGAATGCACATGTACAATGTTCATATAAATGTAATACCTCGTAATGGGCTGTGATTGTGTCAAATGCACACATACGAATGAATTTCGCGTCGATAAAAAATGATAGTAAAAACTTCAAGGAAGTGTAACTGTTGATATATTGCACAATAGCACACAATACAATTATATATGGCACACAACAATCTACAGTTGCGGCAGTATCATATCCTCCGAATATTCACTATTTCAACAGGACCAGCCGGATATATATTTACATGTACTCTGTGCATGCTATAAGTATATGTCCAGAGGGTATTTTAGTTGATTATGACAGAGCCGCTGTGTAAAGGGACGTGTCGTAATTCAGGATCTCGCATATTAAATTTCAAAGCCCCCCCCCCCCCCCTTCCATATTTTTACATGTGACAAAATTGCTCACTTTGCATTTCGTAGAATGCCAAACATTTACTCGAAATCGTATGATCTCCTACATGTACATCCAGTGTTTGGTAGACAACACAAATTGTATACCGGCCTGCACCAAGGACCCTTAATTGTAATATCCCTGCCTGCATTCAGCGTGCAATACATTGTATTTGTCATCGGACACCAATGGCAATAGCAGCAACAGCAGAAACGGTATCAGTAAGTAGTGCAATTCGTAGAACGAACAGCGGACATTCAAAAGAAAAGAGTTTGTGTATATACATGTACACAATAACAATACATGTGTATGCAGCATGATTACATCATCCTAAAGTTGTAACCGTCACATGATTACAACATTACGCCATAGATGATTTTCACTCATGGGTATAATAATGTATTACATGTAGTTGTGTACATTTTGAATGACAGTTGCATTGGTGATTGGCCAAAAATACATGTATCTTACGTCACTATCATTCTGAAAAGGGAAAATAGCATATAAGGTTTTCTGTCGCATGTATATAATACTTCTTCTACTTCGGGATATATTTTATTTAACATGCATACGTACATTTTAATCTGTATACTCAATTTATGACATTCAGTAACATTATTATCACGTCAGGAAGTTCTGCCCACACTTGTTTTGGCAAGCTGCCAAGAATGACCGTCAGTTTACGACTAGTCAGATTGCCCGTCTGTATACTTGTACAAATACCGGTAACTATGTTCTAGTGTCACTATGGTCATAAAAAGGCAGCAGCCTTTGCCTGTAATGTGGTGTCGCACGACAAAGCCACTTCGTTGTGAGCATTCAAGCTGTGCGCGCTTTTTGGCCCTCTCCCGCGTTCGCATTTGTCGTCTGCGTGCACCTGCACTACGTCATACTAGGTTTCAGGCGCATATGACGTTCATCGATCGCGCTGGAGTTTGTTGTGGATGAAGCGCATTCCCTTGCGAGTACAAAATAATTCGGCATATTGGTCCGTGATATTAGATTAATATTGCTCTCGTGTTAACTGATATTGTGTTTGTATTAATTCTGTTGAAGCATCCAAAGCCAGTACATCACTTGGATTGCAGGATTATTCTCGACGAACCGAGGTAAGTTGGAGACAAGGGGCAGCATGATGCCATTTTTAAGGTGCGACATTCAAATTTGGCAGTGATGGCAGGCTGTAGATGGTGGAATGGAGGGCAGTCAGGATTGGCGAGGTGTTCGGTCTCCCAAAATAATATTATCCTAGATTGAGTAGAAAGGAGACCGATGATATCAGAGTGTGCATGTGGGGATAAAGTAGTTTGGACAGTCACCTGTTGTATATTGAAACCTTGTGGTGGTGGTGGTAGTAGTAGTAGTAGTAGTAGTAGTAGTAGTAGTAGTAGTAGTAGTAGTAGTAGTAGTAGTAGTACTTTCAGTTGTTTCAGATGTGATTATCGGTCCGTATTAAACAGTTGCCAAAAATGCAGGTAAATGCACAATAAACGGAAATATATTTAATGGAGAGTAACTTTTTGTTCTGGATACAAAACTAACCACTTACATATATAGTACCGGTACATGTACATGCGAAACCACAGTCAGTACATGTACAGTACATATATGTGGAAGAAACAAACGTGGAACGGACAGGGTACAGCCCGGTAGGCTTACTGTAGTAACTGCTGTGTACATCCATATTACGTTTATGTGTATAAACTGAAAACAGGAAAAGGGGAAAGAGGAACCACCGCGGCAAGTGCCACCCAGGTACAGTTCCTAATTAATACAACGCGCCGGCTAGAGATTGGCTAAATTCTGGGACGATTTTTTTTTTAGATAGCCTCTCTCTACACGTGTAATTGTTTTTGTGGTTTTGCTGTGGCGTGGTTGTCACGCATGGATGCAGCAGCCAAGCACAATAGTTCTAACGTCTGTTTCCTAGTGAGTCATATTCCCCGTATGCCGCTCCTATCTAAGGTTACGGGGTGTCCGTGTCGCTTCTCTTTATATTGTGCAGGCTTGCTTCGACAAATCGATCAGTTATTTTGTGTTCGCCCGGGCAAGATTTGGCGACATGATTGCTTCCTTCGTTGAATCGTGACGGGCTCAAAGTCATTCGGGTGTGACGTCGTAAGAACATACTGGTCATAAGCTTCAAAGCTACCGTGCGCTTGTCACTTCAAGATTTACCAGTTGCGTCGAACGAGTGACTTGAAACGAGCGACAAACCGTCTGGTTTATACTACATGTAGGTGTGCATCGCAGAAGTCACAAGGGAAAGGCATAAACAGGTGTGGCTATCGATCGGTGAGTGAATATTAGCGTGAATAGTCAGTGAGAGGAGTAGTCGATATTAGGCCCGCCCAGTGTCACTGTTAATATAGACTCAATATGACGCCTTTGACTGGTAGAGAATTTCCTGGTTAAACAGTCGTGAAGCCCTGACCACATGTTACTAGACTGACGGTATACTGAGCTGCTGCCTGGTTCAAGTCACTGAGGTGCTTGTTTTACTTGACACGAAATTTGGCCAACACACGAACATATACATGCACATGCCCGTATGCCAATGCGAAGGAGAGTTCGCTAGAGTTGTTAATATACATAATTTTCATTCTTCATTGTGTCTTGGCAATAAATATAGGTACATGCTGTCACAGCTACATGTATATAGTACTATGGCATTTGTCCTACAGATGAAATGTTACGTCGAGTACTATTATGTACACCCTGATGGGCGACATTTCCTACACGTACATGTATATTTTATTAATCTATGGCCCCAGTATGCCGACGTGCGTCCGCATTCATGTACCGTGTTACCTTTATTACGCAGAATTCAGACTATAGGCACAGGCCACAAGTATGTCTCAATTCCGTAAAGCACACGAGAGTTTCAAGTTTTTACCCCCAAACGGTACCCCTTTATTTAGTTAATTAGTTTTTTGAAAATTGTGCAGGTCACTGTTACTGATGACGTCATACTCCGCTGCAGTACATGTAGTAAAGGACTACATCATGTACATGTACCTGTACTTATCAGAAATGCTGGACTTGTGCAGTTTGACGACTTGTATGTTAAAGTTTCTATACAAGTATCGGTAGCTATTATTCGTGTTCGGTACATCATGTACATACGATGTACATATATGTAGTTTTTTTCTGGGATGCTGTCAATTTTAAATGATATTCATTCTACTGATGTCTGCAAGAAAATGACGCGCAATTTATAAAGTTAATGTAATTTGTAATTGTAAATTATACATACGCGGCTGGAAATGCGTTGTATCAGGGTGGGGCTTACGTCAGCCAATATACTCATTTAACGACTTTTACAACTGTACATTTATGACAGCGTAAACACCCGAAGAATCGATTTTCGCACTGGTGAATCAGCGTGACTAGCAGCGCTATTTTGGTCACGCGGGCGTCCATCTTCGTCCCTCAATTTACGGTTTCTTCTGAGAAAACGTCATGCGTACTGACGTCAGACTTCAGTTTCCAAAATATGCCTATCCACTCATCCCCATACCACCCTTCGTGTTTAAAACTTCTCTTTCTTTTTTTAATTTTTAACATTTTGTTTGCGGTTTCGATAATATAGAACCGTGTGGGATGTTCTGGAAAGTGCACAGAAGATTGGTGAATGATCCTCCCTATAGACTGCAATACGGAAAATGTGGGTCAGCTATTGAAAATGTGAAGTTTGGCCACAAAAAATTGCCGCTCGGGCCTTGAAACAGAAAGTAAACCAGAATGGTGGGCCTCTATTTGGAAACTGTATATGCTACATGAACCTCCCACCCCCACCCCACCCCGACAAACACCTGGCAGAATATATTCATGATAGCGTCTATAGATGTATACCTAAACGAGTGTACGTATGTTGACACAGGACACTGTCATCCCCTGGCCAGAATTCACCCCTGTACTTTTTTGGGGTATCGGCCAAACTAATTTCCTCTATGATCATACATGTAGATCAGTGAAGGCTTCTAAAACTCCAGAACACCCAAATTGCTTGCAATCAGTAGTAGTATGGCGGGCCAAACGTTCCAAATAAACGCAAAGGGACCTATTCTTTTCAACAGATCGCTCGTGGGCGGATCCTCAGAAATCTCCGGTGTATTCCAACATATTCTTCTACAGTTCTGATTTTTTTCCAACGAATCTGTGGTCTTGTGTCACAGTGCACACCGCATGTTACTTAGAAGTTTAATGTTACTTAGAAGTTTAAAAACAATATAAGCATAATGTGCCCAATATTATGCGAACTTGTAGTTATCTAAAAATATTTTTTAAAAAATAATAACAACTGCTCATCTTAAGCTTTTAAGAAAATATAAAGCTAAACTTTGACCTCAGTATACTTTATTCTCTCGTAAAGTTGTAGTGGCAAGAAATTATGATAAGCGCAGGAGCAGCACCTCAAGGTCCATGGTCCTTTTTGGATGAGATGATAGTTAATACATGTAATATGAGGTCGGAAATCTAAACACGATGTATGAAACCTGAACTGGACGGTATGCCTATGTTCTTATAAGGATAGGGCTCATTTTAAGTTGAATAAATAAATGAAACTCCACAAGACATAAAAGTAAACCATACATGTATCACTGGCACCTTTAGGCTAAGCGGTAATGGTGCCGCTTTAAATCTTCCAACGGCAGACGGCAAGACGGCCGTGAATTGCTGGATAAAGGTTTTCCAACCATAAAGCCCTGTAGCATGTGTACCGTCACTGTGTAAAAAGCCCTGTGTGTGCACAGGGACCAACAGTTTTATTACACATTCCAAAAGATGGAAAAAAACAGCCACACTAATCCGGTGTTGATTGATTTTCTATTGAACCCAATAGCTTTGGAAAGTCTCCCATGCGAAACTGCAACGATCGATTCAGTAAAATGTATCGAACCAGGTACGGTACAGTATATTGTCCTAGCGGTAGACATTTATATATTAGGACTTTATTGCTGAGACACGAACAGTCTCAGTTTGATTCCAAGATATGTTTGGGCCTGAGAAATAATTGGCAGAGTTCATACTGGGTTGATCTGGGTTGATCTACGTGACCGTGTGACGCAGACAAATTGATCTGGTGAAGGTCATGAACCTAAGTAGCGTAAATATTTAGCTGCTTGTTGCATTGGGTCTTTCTTAATGGAAACGAAACAACAATTTAAAATCTGAAGAAATGGTACAGGAAATAATTCAGCTTTGGAACTGAATAAAACATTGTACGAGTCAGTGTAAATGATATAATATTCGATTCGATTTGTCCCACTCAACAAGTGCTAATAATGGACTTTATTATTCTAAAACAAGGCGCTTACTATTGGAAAATCATTAGTTGCATTACAATTTTTCTAGGTACTCTGCTACGGCAACATGGAATAAATAATAGTTGCCTAAAGCAAAGAAAATAACACATACAGTGAAACTTCTATATAAAGACCACACAAAATGTAGTCATTATACACAGGTGGTCTTTATATGCAGGTTCAATAGCATGGGAAGTATACACATGGGGACCAGGGCTGGGGTAATCGTAATCGCAATCGTATTCGATTGTAATCGATTACACTTTTTCAAGTAATCGTAATCGTAATTGTAATCATAATTTTCTTAGCTTTTGTAATC
>JAAUYG010006893.1_pt1 | contig 10706 bp, 6 predicted proteins | sample 7278091 | NCBI WGS metagenome assembly JAAUYG01 (sample SAMN14350201, study PRJNA611818) | marine sediment metagenome | isolation source: surface marine sediment (0.6m) | place: French Polynesia: Moorea | collected 2018-08
ACTGCTATCACTGAGTGGGGAGATGTAATTACTGCTATCACTGAGTAGGGAATAATAATTACTGCACTGTGGGGAAATGTAATTACTGCTATCACTGTACGGGGAGATGAAATTACTGCTATCACTGTAGTGGGAATTGTAATTAGTGCTATCACTGTACGGGGAAATGTAATTACTGCTATCACTGTACGGGGAAATGTCATTACTGCTATTTTTGTACTGGAAAAGTAATTTCTCACCTATACAGATTAACACTGTCGGTTTAACGTGCAGAATTTCTGCTTTCCTTGATCCTGAGGCGCCTGGGTCAAGGGGGCACTTAGTACTCTGCATCACACTGTAGGTTATAAAGGGTATTACATTGCTTTTATATTCCCAAAGACCTTAATGCACGGAAGGTATATTTGATTTCCATTTGCTTCGTCCTCAGAGCCACATGGAGTCTTGGGTCTACGTGTGTACCTTAGCCTTTTCAGAAATTATGATTGAACACAAATCCATATCAATATGCCAGTAGGGGAATTGATCTGAACTTCTTATCATCAGGCGCCTTTGGTAAATGTTGAAGACGGCGAGAAGCAGCACTGAAGAAGTAAAAGAAGAAGACGAAAAAAAAAAAAAAAATCTATTCGGCTTAAGCAGTCTACTTCATCACGTTTCTTTTGATCTCTTTTTACAGCGAGGACAATTGGCTCTGGCCAAAGATATCCTAATGGTGGTCTCTGACTGCGGGCTGTGGACAAACAGGTTTCTGGCGGCGCTAGTTGGGATGAATACCCCTCCTCCCTCCTCCCTTCAATGTCTGATCAATAGATGTCTTTAATTCCCGGAGATAGATGACGTCGCTGTCGTATGAGACAGCCTCACTCCATCTATCAAGCTCCTAGACTTTTACAGGTCCCCTTCCAAGTTTTCTAACGACGATCGATCTCTTCGATGACTGCCGCAGGACTTTCGTCCTAGGCCGCTGGGCCGCTGGGAGGGCCCGGTTTGGTCGGATTTCCCCGGGCCAAGGTCTTATAGTCGTCGGGGATCCACACGGGCAACTCAAGAGAGAGAGAGAGGTTTTCTCTCAGTTTTTATCCAATTATGAAGTGCTCATTTGTCGCTTATTCCACACTAACAGCACTGCTGTGGTATCCTTTGTTGGTTTTGAGTTTTCCTGTATACACTTAGCAGAGCATTTATGTAAATTAGCTGCGTACATGTACATGTCAAGGACGTACACCTTCTGTATCCCGGTTGGCATTTTGTTGGATCCGATACAAACATTTCTGATCTCACCCATTTCCCTTATGTACCTATATGTGCAAACGCATTTTCCCATGCGCATCATCCACCATTCCATTCCATCAAATATACAACTCACTATATTACTATATCTGAGATAGAAACGTTTAGACTTATGTCGATTTTAGTATGCAATGTCAATTGAATGGCTACGTATATCGGCCCCCGTAGTTATCTTCTTTTAACATTATGAGGTTATTATAAGCAAGCAGGATTACGTGTACTTTACAGCAGCTGTGGCTTGCTGACACAGTGGTAAGTAGTCCACGAATTTATGCAATAATCATAACTAAAAATTATTTGTTTCTTAAGTACAGGTAAAGTTTTTCTGCAGAGGGTTTATATTTATATTTTTCAGTCACTTATCCCGTAGAACTGGAGCAGTCCGGAAAGAATGCCAAAGATTATAAAAAATCTGTTACGTAATCGAAGACATAAATCGACTGCTTCTGTTGTGGCATTCGATCGCCAAAAGGAAAATTACTTTTTAAAAAACATTCCACGCAGTATGTGGGGAGGAATGGCACACTTCAATTTCCGGAAATGCCCGGAGGCCCGCGCATGCGCCCGTGACATTGCTTGGCGCCAACCTGCTACAGGAAGCGGACCTGGTGCTGAGAAACATATTAGGAAAGGTGTTTTCTGGTGACAGAGACTACACGACGACAGCCTCAGGCGATCAATCACACATTACAACGTGTCACCGGCCGGGAAACGTCACCAAAACTAGAGCTTGGGGGGGGGGGGGGTGCATTGATTATCTCCTAAAACAAAATGTGCTTTCCAGCCTGACTGGCTGTATCCTCAGCCAGCAAAACCAAGGAAGCTGGAACTTGGAGTACTGATTAAGTTGTATTTGCCGTGAAATTGGAGTTACCGGATTTTTGTTTACCTCGTCTGCTCCAGGCCAAAAGGGCAAGGGGACTGCAGCTTGAGGTGCTGGTTGCCTTAGATGTATGTGTATTCAGCTGGCAAGTGTTATAGTGATGCGGGTATTTATGCATTTTCGTATTTTATTGAGAGTGACCAATGACAGCCATAGCCATCATAATGTTTTCATAAATTTGTCACGAGTTAACAAAACACAAGAAAAAATAGAGATGACTGTCAGAGAACCCTGCACTTGCCTGGAACCATATTTTTATAACATTAATACAAAATGAACGTTCACTGTCGAACCTAAAAGCACACAGTAAAATGACTAGCATACGCCTGTACATGTATATGTCATTTTGTTTAATTTTGAATATCACACGCTATCTGTAATAGTATTATACAGGTGATTGACTACCATTGGTACCCATAATACGTGACAAGCCAATGCTAACAGTTCGGCCACGATGGGAGGAAGCCCTGACAGATGCACTACGAGTGATGATTTATCGCTCACTGATGGCCATTTCCTGCTTCTCTACAAACCATGGACTGCCTTTTCCGCCTTCACCATGTGACTAAAATATTAGAATGCCATCAGGGTACTAAGTGGGCCTCTCTGACTGCTTGATTTCTGAAAAATCCCAGCCTGCCATGCGCCGCCATGCGTCATATCCTCCTGCATCAAACGAAGATGTGACCGCGCATTTTGTCCCAGTGCTGTATTCTGTCGAAATCCTCCCGTGTCAGCAGTACGCAGAAGTTACTGTGAAGGAATGGTATGGTGTAACTGTGATGGAATGAGAGACATTTCCAGTTGGAACTGTGAAGGAACGTGAACGAGAGAGAGAGAGAGAGAGAGAGAGAGAGAGAGAGAGAGAGAGAGAGAGAGAGAGAGAGAGAGAGAGAGAGAGAGTCTGTGTGTATTATGTATATATTTATTTGACGACGAAGCACTTTCATAATAAACAAGGTGTAACATAAGTTTGTACGATGACCTGTTTCAAAATCATGAACACAATTATTGCTATGTAAAATTATCTATCTGAAAAGAATATTTTTGTATTTAAAACAGTGCTGAACAGGTGAATGTCCATCTCATGTTTTGTTAATGTTAAACTTAAATGGAATCGGGAACACCATAGACATTCATGTACATATGGATATTATAGTTTAGTAATTTATTCGCCCCTGTCTAACATCGCAAAAAGAACACTTCCACCATATGCTATGGTTACAGTTACAGCAATTGGAATCATTAAGTTCAGCTTCAAGTTTCCAGACCGTCCAGGCATAACCAATTCTCTGAACGAAATCTATTGTGCCAGAACCTATTTTTTGTTCTTTTTATTCGGTCTTTGCAAGAACAGTACGTGCCAAATCCATCGCCAGAAGCCTACTACAACTGACTTCATTAACACAATCGTGTTCTGCTTTACCCCATCGCTACAATCACCCAGGTTGCAAAAAGAGCCCAAAACGCGTGCAACTCGGGCAAATTTTCGATCTCTTAGAGCAGTGCATTTTTGTTGAATTAAGCCGCAGCATTTCCTAATTAGAAACTAACTGGAAATTTGAAGAAATGTCACACTTTTTAAAGCCACGTTGCATTCGAAGACGGCGGAGAACGCTACAGAACGACAAGGAATGCAAGTCGTTTGAAATGCACTTGCTGAATATTGGAAACACAATCCCATTTCAAACAGCCAAAATCACTGCCACCTCTTGGGACACAAACTACAACTGTATGCCAGGACCCAAATACTGTTGTAGCTCTGCACCTCTAGGGACACATACTACAACTGTATGCCAAGATCCAAATACTGTTGTAGCTCTGCACCTCTAGGGACACATAGTACAACTGCATGCCAAGATCCAAATACTGTTGTAGTGAGGCACCTCTAGGGACAGAAACAAGAACTGTATGCCAGGATCCCAATACTGTTTTAGCTCTGCATCTCTAAGGACACAAACAAAGAACTGTATGCCAGGGTCCAAATAGTGTTTCAGCTCTGCACGTGTTTACACATCCGAGCTACTTTCATGACGTCGGTCGTACTTCATAAAACCCAGGTTTGGGGGAAACCGCTGCATGCATCAAGACCAAAGTCCAAACCTTTTGTTTTCTTTTTCAAAAAATTCAATCCGCAAAATTATACGATACTTTTGTCAGTTTCGTTAATGTGGAATCCGGTGGAAGTAAACATTTCAAAACGTTGCTCCTCCCTCAAGTCGCTTTCATAGTTTCTTCTAAATCATCTTCTAAAACATCTTCCAAATTTTTATCCCAATTATCCCCCACAGCCGTTTTGGAAATTTTACAACTTTAAATTTTAAGGATCTTTTTTGTTGTTGTTTTCCTTAACATGAGAATATGACTGAATATTTTCAAAATGTTGTTCCTCCGACAAATCGCTTTCGAATGATTTCAACCCCCTTCCCCTGAATGTTTGTCTCAATAGCCTTCATCACTTCCGGTTTCGAATTGTTTTGTAAGTTTTGTATTTTCAACATTTTATGAAACTTTTGCATTTTTTGACAAGGGAGTCAATTGGAAAATCTGGAATATATGCAAAACTTGCTTATCGTATAATGAACAGGATGATAACATTTTGGTACTCGGTATCTTAACGTAGTAAGATTACGTTTAATAAGTATATTATTAGTATGTACATATTTTGTAGGTTACGTCTCATACCACATTATTTGAGTCGGTTTCGTTTAATTTGGTGCAAAATCTCTGATATTAAAATTTTCAAAATGCTACACTTCGACTGCTTTCTACTGATTTCAACTAAACATCATCATAATATGCTAGTATTGGGGATAATGCAGCCTATTACCTCATTTTGGCGATCTGACGGATTAAAGAAATACATGGATTTTTTTTAACATGGCACCTCAGTTATTGCCATCAGGCATAAACCTAACTTGGTTTCACCCAACAAAAGATCAAGCAGACGCCAAGATCTCTGGGCCTCCTGATTAACTATAGACCTATTCCTCCACCATCGGATAAAATAATTTTCACAATTCCATTACTACACGGCAAAGCGCCAATCTCAAGCACTACTTGTGTATCAAGTGGCTTTGCCTGAAGGTATACCCGTCCTTTCGTCCTCAACACAGCGAACGATCTTCGGGAAGACATATGCCAGTCACTAGCTAGAAAAAGCAGTTTGAACAACTCGGGCTGTTCTTTGCACATATTTTTTGTACATAACCCAGATATCTGTTGCTCGCCATGGTACAAAAGGATTATCAAGTGGTTCAGATTATTGAATAGACGCTGAGCCTGTCTTTCCGGGGGAGGGGTGATGTTTTGCTGTAAAACAAGCTGAAGGCTAGAAAAAATACATACGCTTACGAAATTATAGTGATGTCTATAATATACACGCACACCAAAGTGAAACTCATAAAATAAGTAAAGCTAACCTAGATATACAAGAACCTTTGCACACTAGAAGATACTGGCGTAAAGTATATTAATAAAAGGATGTTTTAAATAAAAATAAATGAGATATTTAAGGAACGTTGTTCTTATGGTGTTTTAGGTGACTGTAATTTGACTATTTATGAAACGACTTTTCTAGGGATGGGTAGAACAGTTCCTTTCGTTACACTCGTACGGAGGTGCTGATTTTTTTTCTGTGTAGTCTTTCACATTGTGTGAATGGCAATTTGATTTGGTGGGAATATACAAACCCTCTTAGCAATCAGCAAAGAGAAACGTCTTAATTGGCTTTGTCACTCAGATTGCAGACGGCTTGGAGACATGCGAGACTCTTTGCGTCAGCCCGAACGATTGCTTTAATATTCAGGCGCCATGCCCTTTTGAACTTTCCTGCCGTCATTTGCCGGGCGACGCAGGCAGCGGGGTAAGGAGAAAACAAAGGAATTAGATCCAGCAATGCTAGATCACTTGGTTCCCTGTAGATACGCCGCAGCCGAGCGACGATGACAAGAGGAAGAGGCATCCCCCCTTCGCCGGGGTAGACTCAAAAGCCGCTGATTGACGCCCCAAAAGGGAAGGGCTGAGTGAGATGAAATGGGAAATACGAGATAAATGGCCCCTCATCCCCACACATGGAGTACCATACAACACTAAATGGGAAGGGGAGAATCTCTCTTTGCAGTCGTCGTCATCGTAAGAAAAGAATGAGGGGGCTGCTTCCTTGACTATATGGACCGATGGCTAGCCCGTATCAGGCGGTCGTCTGCAAAGCGTTGACTTTAAGCACCTGCTAAAGACCATGAAAACCTCTACATCACTCGCTTTACCACTTTGCAGAGTCGAAGAAGAGGCAACCCTGGGCATTGAACAGAAAGACATGTGACCAGCAGAGAACGGCAGTCCATGTCAGGGGGGTCTCTTCTCAGAGTGGCTCACACATTTGTCCATCGGGGTGTCACAAAGAGATAGATGGATGATTGGAGACATGGAAGAAATGCGACAACTAATAACGTACATGTCTGAGGATCAGTGGAATTTATAAGAAAAAGAAGGTGAAATATACTGAATAGTCATACAATATGGAACTTGCTGAGCTCTCGTACCTCTGACATTCTCGAGGAAAATGCTGTTAACTGCTTCTTAGGCAGGCACTACAATAACACGTATTTATTATGTTTTTACCTACAGCACATATAAAAACAGTTGCATTCATTTTGTATCAAAACCCGATGAACAAAAAAACCGTCTTTCCAACAGATAACATAATCCAGTAACAAAATTTGAAACTGTGAGAAATAGATACCGATGGATAATAGTGCATAAATGTTCTTGCTCCAAAATTTTCTTTCTTTCACAATCGTAGTACCTTCCCAACTCGGCCCTGCCCTAGTGTAACACCTTCCCGAAGCAACGGCTGAGGTTTTAAAAAATGACTCGGACGATGCGTTTTCAGGAGATCGTGCTGGTCGTGTGGTTTGCGACCGAGTTCTCCGTGCGGGTTTGGTCTGCAGGCTGCCGCTCTCGCTATCAGCGTGTGTGGGGCAGGCTGCAGTTCATCCGCAGGCCGCTATGCATTGTGGGTAAGTTTAACGTAATCCCTTCAGGTAAGATATGAGTGTCGTTTTTCCAGGCACGACGGCCTCTAGAATCCATTCCCTAGATGGCAGAGATGTTTTCTGTGTGTGCTCGGCTGACATCAAAAGATAAAGAGTGCGTTTCCCCTCCATATTAAATCATGTAAATATTTGATAGCACGAAAGTGCTGCAAAACAAACGTCGCTCTTCTGGGGTGTGACTAAATTTCTTGCATGATTATGTTTACGTAGAAGCCTTTTATCTTGATGTCGGTTCCGAAATAAAGATAACTAATCCGTCCCCAATGATGTTGTTTCTCCGTTGCAGTGTCCTTTGGGAACGGTGCATGGCTGTGCGTAGCGACCTCCCTCATGCCTGCGTTGAAGTCCCCTTCATAGCGCAAATGGTGTTCAAATTTCACTGTTGATACCCCGCACAGACTGCACCAATACCAATTACAAAAAAGTCTCTCGATCTACTCTACCACCCGCTTTTTTACCCCGTGCGTCATTTTTTGGCTATCTGTCTTGGCTTCTTCCAGGAAATGGTCATGGTGTTGTGGTTTGCTGTGGAGTATATATTAAGGTTATGGTCGGCAGGCTGTAGATTCCGATATCAAGATATGGCAGGACGTATCAAGTTCGCCAGAAAACCACTCTGTATAGTAGGTAAGACCCACACAGCGACTGGCGTTATTTTTTTCCCGTCTGTCTGCCACGCCTCAATGAATATTGTCGGTCAAACATCCATCACCAACTTTTGAAACCTCCTCCCAAATGTTAATTGTGCTTTGTCTCCTCTTGTATCGACTACTTTGTATCTGTGACAAGCCTTGCCGTTTAATTAATTGTGTCAGTTGTGGTTTTGGTCACACCTTGCAATGTCTCGTCTGTTTGGTCTTACCAGGTGCATACCATAATTCTAGGCAAATATTTTTGACGAGAACTTTTTACGTTCCCCAGTCACATATTTAGGATAAGGCTGAGTTAGGGCACCCTTTCAGTTCTTTTTCCTGCTTATCGATTTTCCGTGGCTTCACTACTTCAATACCAATGTACTTTTTTGCTTCTTAATTTTGTATTGCGCGTATTTTAATAAGCATTTACGATGCAGGCTGTATCGTGTTAAATACCATATCCATGTATGTCTTTGTTCACTGAGGTTCTTGTGCTTTGGTTTTTGATCAAGACCAAGGACCAACTTAAATGTACCTCAACACACCTTAATCCTTGCGTTGATCTTCATGGACGTCGACGATCACATTTCGACAAATATGCAATGAATTGTAGCAACGAGGCGAGGTATAGTTGACAGATAATTACATAATTGTAACGACTATACATTGTACATCACTCCATTGCTACAATCGTGCCAAACTTGCACATGTACGCACTATTCACCCGCACTTGTTTTTGTCTAACCTGTATTTAAGAGACAACATCTATTTTAAATCTCAACAACATCTTCGCCTGCAAGACACCAATTTGAAGCCTCCTGGTCCCAAAAAGCAGTGTCCAGTCCCCGTAAATTCGTAGGCAATGGTCTCGGAGTAGAAGCATACGATATATACCGGACATTCTTAATAATACCAACATGATTGTTTTCTGTTACCTTCGATCATATTAGATAGCATATTGCTAACGTTCAGTGGCAGTGCATATTCATAATTAAGTTGAGGAAAAGCTACTGTCTATCCATATACTCCAATGATAAGGTAATGGTAGATGCAGACATTTGGGAATTCGACATTCTCTTTGTAGTTCTTTGCGAGTTCTGAAAAAAAAACAGCTAAGTAGTATGCGTACGTGTACCTCACTCAACTAAGCAAGAGGTATATTCAAGTACTTGTGTATATGTGCGTACTTCACCTAACTAAGCAATCGGTATATTTCAAGTTATAATAATATTTAATCCATATTGTATCGAAATTCCAAATCACTGTTTTACGAACACTGTGCAGCTAAATTGAAATGTTTATCATTTTGCCTGAAAGCACATTATTTCCGTTAGTTCTGTTCATTCTTCTGTTCAGAATGGCAATATTCATAGACAGTGTTAAAACACAGTTTGTAAGTTGGTAAGATGTAGTTTAGTATCCAACTCTACAGTAACTATTTGTATCAGAAATAGGAATGTTACGATGTGTGCTTTCATTGTCTTGGAAGCACATTATTCCCGTCTCTCAATACACAATGTAGGCATAAAATAGGACGGCAGGTAAATACCAATGTCCACGTACAAATGATACACTGTATAATAATAGATCAAAGTCGTTGCCACATGCATTTTAGATGTACAATTTGGTTTGGAATAGGAGTAGTTGTCTCCTCAGACAACTCAAATAGGCTATTAAGGACTCGCAAACAGTATAAATATTGAGCTACTCAGAAGAATTTTCATTGAGGTATTTTTAAGAAATAAAAATACGAATTACATATATGTGTGTGTGTGTGTGTGTGTGTGTGTGTGTGTGTGTGTGACAACCTCTTGGGCCGATATGGTATGTAGTTTAGGCATTGTCATGAATATAGAACATTGTTATGCTTCTATAGTAATGCATCTACAGCAGTGCATCTATCGGCGCATCGTCAACGTCATATTTTTAAACAGAAACTGGCAAATTGTGAGAGGTGTTCCAAGCCAAAGCTTTTGAACTGATTATTGCTCTTGCTAGCTGGTATTATCACAATGGGGAAAGCCCAAAGAAGCTGAACATCAGACATCAGCGACCACATAGACTATACCACTCTAAAAACCTCCATATCTGAGTAAAGATAGCAGACGGGAGCTCATTGTCAGCACCGCCATCTATGGATTCGTCATGTTCCCCTTGCTGATACTGAAAGCTTTACTCTTGCGTCATTTGATGGGCACATACTAAAAACTCCCTTCTCCCTAAGGCGCTTTGCTGGGGAAAATGCGGTTAGAGCACAATCACCCCCAGCTTCCCTGTGGCATTCCGGTGCGCCTGAGCGCAGCTGGGCCGGAAGAGGGGGCTCTTAACCGCCATACTTTCCCCCTAACTCCCTGTAATCAGAGGGAGGTAAAAAGTACGATCTTTACTTTTGAAGCAAAGCTTGATTAAACATCGTCTTGAAGTGTCCTTTTGTTTTGGTTCCGTAAACGTTTTTTTTCTTTTTTTGTTTTTTTTGTACTTATTATTCAATAGGTTATGATGATGTCTTTTTATTTCTATTTTGGGAGGGTTGGTAGGTGGGTTTCGTCATCAGTAACCAAGGCGGGCTATGCAGACATGTTCCAATTCATATAATGAATATTCATGAAACAATTTCAAACGGCATCACGGAAATTCTCAAATCAAACTGAATGCAGAGATACGATTCGAAAATTCATGAAAATTCCACTGGAATGTCGCCAATAATCCATGGAAATTAAACAAAAAATAGCCCAAATCATGGAAATCTCACTGAAATGTTCCAGATTCATGACAAATTACTGAAAATCTCCAAATCTATGAAAATACAATTGGAATGATATAAATCCACAGAAATTC
>JAAUYG010018993.1_pt1 | contig 10706 bp, 7 predicted proteins | sample 7278091 | NCBI WGS metagenome assembly JAAUYG01 (sample SAMN14350201, study PRJNA611818) | marine sediment metagenome | isolation source: surface marine sediment (0.6m) | place: French Polynesia: Moorea | collected 2018-08
CCATTATTTATCTCCAATACAGTAGTCTGTCATGCTAGGTTCCACAGAATCTCAATTGTAAGATTTCACATTATGTCCTACTGGTAAGAATAATGGTGTATAATGGTTACTATGATTTAAAACTATTCCATTTTAAGTCTTCCCTCTATTTTATGGCTGTATCTATTATGCCACAATTAACACTTTCATTTTCAATATAAATACATCCCTCTAGTTTAAGACCACCTTTATATTAAGATCACAATTTTCCGGCTGAATGGGCGGTCTTCAAATTCAGAGACCACTCATAGTGCTCCTTCTCATGCACTATATTGTTAGTCTCTGTTAGTGGCCACTTCAAGAGAAAGTATATAAAGTATATAAGAGAAAATATATCCCACGTATTCTGATACCCGGTATATGTTCAAACAATTTATTGGGTAAAGATTTATAAACACTGAATGCAGACAAAATATCAATATCTTATCTATACAGTAGAACCTGTCTTGAGAGACCACTGCCATGAGAGACAACCTGTCTTGACAGACCATACATTTTCGGCAGGAGGACCTACTTTTCATTATAACTGAACCTGTGTCACCAGAGACAACCTTTCTTGACAGACCACATTTTTGTGGCCAATAGGGTGGTCTTTCAAGATAGGTTCTACTGTACTAATCAAGCAATTACCTCTAATCAAGATTTGCCCTAAACTTACAATCTATCAATCCAAAGAACCACCGGATACCTTTTTTTCTGTGACTATATGTTACCTGCGTTCTTTCCAGGAATTCATCCACAGTCCAGGGTTCCTCGTCTGGCAGCTCACACAGTACCATCGTACTCATCTCCTGCAGGACAGCGTTAATCCTGAAATCCACCAGATCGTTGGCCCGATCCATGAGCAGCTCCAGCTCTGCCAGAGCTTTGTAGACGCTGTCGATGTACAGGTCGATGTTGATCGAAGTCCAGGTGAGCTTTTTCACACCTGGCTCGATGGCACGGTCAACTTTCGAGATGTGCGGGACCATGAGCTCTTCGTAAGCGGCAGGAATCTTGGCCCGGATGCGATTGTTCTCTTGTAGCATCATCTATGGATATACATGTATGTAGATATGGAAATTTGAAGAAAGATGAAAGCAAAAGCAATCCAGGATGTGCCATTTGTGACTACAGAAGGCTGATACAATTCAGGACTAAACTTTACAAAAATACAGCACTACATAGGTTTTTTCATTGGTGATTTTCCAAACCTGTCAGGTTTGGAAAGCAGCAATACGTCATATATCAGCATATTTTTATGCTAAATAATTTATTTAGCATAAAAATAATCATTATTTTCAGGCCCAATAATGCTATCTTTTCTACAGTAAACAATGTCCACTACTCAAATCTTATGAATAGACTTCAAGAAGATGGAAAACTTACATGTTTCTAAGGAGGTTTACTCATTTCTAAGGTATCGAAGCACACAAGATACAAATGTTACTTGCCTTCAAGTTCATAGTTTCATATATAATTGAAAAACAAATTTAACCACTGTATATTATTTATGTCTTACGTTCAGAGAGTTATAATGGTCCTTGAAGTGTCCTTGCTTAGCTCTCAGTCCCTGAGCCGTTGGGGGAATTTCCAGCCCTAGTCGAGCCATGCATTCCGTCTCTCGTATCAGCGTCATTATCTGCTGGTCGAAGTTCACGTACAGCTGCTTGGTGTCCGGATGAATCACCAGCAATGCCGCGGAGAGTCCCGATTTCGCAACTTCGACCTGTCTCAGCCAGGCGCGATGGTAAAGGACCTCAAACTCCAGGAGAACTTTGGCCATCTTGTTGTAGTTCTTAATGATCTTCCTCGCCTCTCCGCCTTGCAGGATGCTGGGGTGCTGCTGGAAGGCATCCATCGGCTCCTGGATTCTGCGGAAAAGCTGCCGCGCCCACGATATTTTCCCTGAAGGCAACGCAATATAACCAATATTTTTACCCACTTACGGATAAATGACATATATAATTCTGTCAAATATCAAAAACAATATAAATATTTATTGATTGATTTAGACTGTATAATCTAACTTATGTGTCAAAAGTTTAATACATCAACAATGTAACTTTAACAAAAGCTTCCACGGTGTCTTTTGTGTGCCCTATTCCCAGTATAGAAGACATTTACCAGTATTTACCACTTGGCAGCAGTGCCTACATATTTATCTTTCTAATCACCATGTGCTAGAGGTGTAATCGGCAGGCTAATAGGGAATCAGCAGATCATCAGTTACTTTGCCAATTATTATTGATACATCGGCATCAAAAAAACAACAACACGTTGGCAACATGAAGATAAAAAAACACCAGACAAAATAATAAATAAAAAACCGCAAGAGGCCAAGTGCGGGCAAACATCACGTACATTTTAGCAGACCACGCCGATGCCCGCGGGCGTTGTGGCAAGTCACCTTGAACAGCTTGAGGCTTGCATAATCATGATAATATTGACTGATTTTGATAATGGATAGCAAATACAACAACTACACAGTGAGTTGCACAAGGAGTTTTTGGAACAGGTCAATATGGCCGCTGTACTAGGCCAGTGCGTGGGGCGCTAACTGAAGGGTGGGGGGTTGCCGATGTATCAAAAAACAGAAATGGGCATCGATGCTGTAACAAATTTTCTTATATCGACAATCGGCTAATGCATCAATTAATAATCATTATACATTTCTACTAACTGCAGATCTGAGTTTTACAGTGAGCATTATTTCAGAATTCTGTTAGCCAAATATTTCTTTAACTGAACAACCAAGAAAACTTAACAAACAATGTCCCCTCCAATCCCACCCAATGAAATACTGTATGCACATGTGGTGTCAATTCTCACCTGCAATTGGAGGCAGATCTCTAGCCACAGGCGGATCCGTCTTGTTTTTCTGGTACAGTTTGGACACCATTTCAATGTCTCTGGAGTAATGGAGGAGTATCCGTGCATACTTATCCTGGATGCCGAGGTTCGGCAGGTTGAGGCGCTCAAATTTCTTCAGCAGCTGAAGCGCCCTCTGGGTGCTGGAGATGCGCTCGAATCGTTGTTCCATGAATGTACTGATCGTGCTCTGAATACATCAAGGATAAAAAATGTATGTCGATGCTTAACCTCAAATAAATTACATAGAATAACCTAACTTATTGTTTATGGAAAAATATATTCAAACAGCTGACTAAAAGCAAGGAACCAAATCCACTTTACAGAGCTCTAAGACAAAATTAAATTACTGACAGTTTGAGTTATCTGGAAAATGTGCCGTAATTAGCTCAATCCACTGGCATCCCACATATGCCAAGACTGTATACATACACATATCAATATTAAGCCGCAATCTAGACAACCAACACACTCAAGATGTTTCAATTGAGTAGACACTGAGAATTAGTTATTTTTAAGAATTCAAGGTTATCAAGACTTACATGCAACTCTCCTATCTGCCGTTTGAATTCCTCAAAGTCTTGGTCAAAGTCGGTCTTCCTTTGGTCAAGGTAGTTGTATGGTTTCTTCTTCATGGCCGTCACCACAACTTGGAACTTGTTGGCCATGAGCTCCATGCCTGAAACAATCGATAAAACAGCGGACTATTGATCTCCTTTATATTTATCTTATATATGTAAGAAAAAATTAACCTTGACAAGCCCTGGGCCAGAGTTTTCAAAAATACTTAAGTCTAGGTTTATACTTAAGTGCTCTTAGCAATGTAATTCCTTTTTTATTGCACCATTCAACAACTCTGCTCATGGTGTAATAAGGGATGTGCCACACCAATCTAGAACAAGCACATTTCAGCTTGTTTGTAATTTGTTCAGTGACGAAAGTTATGAGATAACAAATGCGAACGAGACGTTTCTGGCCTAACATAAAAATCTAATGTCAAATATTTCTTTGGAAGGCAGGATATGTGAGAACAGAAATCTGACACATGTATGCAAAACTCAATACACAAAGTTGCATTAGTAGAAACTACAGAATTATTACGAAGTGCATATATACCGTCAGTATCCTAATAGACACATTCATGTAACTTATTATCTTAATACAAATCCAATACATTGTATCATCTGAATCCCTACCTTCAATCTTTGAATCCGCCAAATGCGAGTACATCTCCATCGTTTCAAACATGTCAATGATCTTGTTCACTCGCTTGGTGAAAGTCTCAAACTTTCCGAAGATGTACATCTCCGAAAAGTCGAACTTTCGCTCATTTTCCGCTTCCTCCAGCCTCTCCTTGGTGCGGTGGAAGCAATCTTTGTAGCTGTGGTACAGCTTGATGCAGTCCTTCAGTTTCTTGATGACCTCGTCCGTCGGCTGTGTCCAGACCGTCTCCGAGCCGTCACAAGTCACATATGCCTTGCAGGCGGTGATCATCTGATTGGTGATCTGAAGGACGAAGAGAAATTACGCAATGAAGGTATTCTCGCTGGCAAACATTTATACCAAGACAAAAAAGCTTCTACAGTAATATGATACATCTATAACGCTACACAGCAAAGGATGCTGGGAGACACATCAATGCCTGGACATAACTGAGACATAATTTGATTATTTATAATCATTATTATATGATTGTAAATCTTTATGTCTGCACATGGTGAAAACTCAATATCACTCTACAGAGGAGAAATATCATATGGAGGAAATTTTATCATATTATCAATTTACTTTTACTATAAATCAAATTATAGTGTAGTAAGTTCTTGGAGATATACACTACTACTAATATTACCACTACTATTACTTAACTACTACTACTACTACTACTACTACTACTACTACTACTACTACTACTACTACTACTACTACAATTACAACTCCTACCACTAACACTACTACTACTATTACTACAATTACTATTTCCACTAATTCTACCGGGGTACTACTACTACTACTACTACTACTACTACTACTACTACTACTACTACTATCACTGACATGTGGTTTAAGTCTGACCACTGAATGCAGAAAAGTAACTGATGCTTCGTTTACCTTTACAAAGAGTGACGTCATCCTTTCGTTAGTGTTATAATACTGGGATATGGTGTGAATCATCCGGATCGCATTAATAAGTCCCGGGATGCCTTCCAGCATGCCAACCGGATCACTGTGATACAGAGGGTTACAGAACTTCTCCAACGTGTACAGGAACTTCACATTGTCTTTGGCCTCATTCGCGCAGTCGGTGATTCGACGATCCAACCCCTGCCAAGTCTGGATGGCAGAATATGTCAGAATAGTAAAAGTAGACACAGAATACATAATGAAAACTTTTTTTTCAAGCACCAATAAAACAAAACCTAAATACCATTCACTGAAAGTTTCTGTTTTGCAGTATGGATCTTTGAACTGTTCATCTATCGTTGTAACAATCGGAAATTAGAAACAACCTGAATTATGTAGGATGCGCCCTATGTCAACAACATACAACTGTCAATTCATTGGGTGTCCCTGATTCATGAGCGGCAGTGTACTTCTATAAAATAATTTCTCTATTTACTCAGCACAAGTATAATATTACTTTTGTTTTTAAGGTAATGTATGAGACTCAGAACAGTCATTATACATTACATATACATGCAGTTACCTTCAATGTTTTGGATTTTGCAGCCTGCAGGACCCCCAGAATGGCCTTGACATCTGACCCTTTGACCTGATCCAAAAGGAAGTTGAACTTTGACATGCGTTTCTTCCAGTGATCCAGCTCGGCTCGCGGTCCTATATCGTCTGCCTCTCGTCGCATTTGTTCACTTTCTGCTAACACCTGGACAAGGTGATTAAGAGAAAATTTCTATAAAGAGAATTTCCACTTTTTTTCAATGAACCATGATATATTGCCTATGACACAGTGGAACACCACAAGTCACAATTATTATAACAGAGGCCAAACTAGACTTTTTGTAAGATATTTTTGTAAATTTTTATTTCAATTAACAATTACCATTACATTTTGATTATTGTACAGTTGAACCATGCCGAAGGCTGGTACATATAAGATCACTCCAGAAATAAGAATACCTTACTGGATCACCAAACGTTACACATCGGAATGCTACATCACTTAAGAATTAAGCCAGCCTCAGAATTAAGACCATTCTGTCCTCAACCATCGGTAGTCTTAATTCCTGGAGTTCCCTGTATGTAGAACCTGAGACCAGTGGTCTTACTGACAGCAAGGTCTTCATTTTATAGCTAAACGGGATCACTAACAGCTGTACAGCGCTAGTGCCAATCTTTATACATTGTGGTTTAGATGGGGGGTGGGGGTGGGCTGAGGCGTTTCATTTCTGGGATCCTACAGTTGTCCCTCTATTTTTTATAACACTTTATTGTAACAAAACCCTTGATTATAATACAACTTGATTTGGTCCCCAATTCCTATTCCAAAGGTAGGAAATGACCTTTATTATTTTAAGACCGCCTGCAATACAAGACCAAATTTTCCTGGTCCCAAGCATGGTCTTAAAGCAGAGGGACCGCTGTACAGTGAAACCACCATATACTGTCACCTGTCAAGAGGCTCCACTGAATAAATAGTAACTTTTACTATAATTTAATATGTAATTTATTAATAAGACCTGGCATGCAAGAGCCGCACTGATTTGTCTCCAAAGAACCACTTGAGTGACTCTCCAGGGTGGCGATTCTTGGCAGGTTTCACTGTAATAAGAACCTCGACTGCTACTCTATTTATGCCTCCACCCACAAACTTTCCAAACATATGCCATCACTGTCATTATAGTTGTCCTGACCTGTTCAATTTGCTTGATCCAGACTTGGATGCAGTCTTCGATATTTTGGAGTGATTCGGTGCTGTTGGCGACCGCGTTGTAGTCATTCTGTGTCTGGATCTGTGATAAGTCACATGTCTCGCAGGGTTTCAGGATCACCTTGTCATCCAGGCTCTCCTGAGCTCCTATGACAGGATATCAGATAATTGGTGTGAATCTTCAAACTACACTTTCTTGTAGTTAATAGTCAGTGAACCCATTGAACAGATTTTTCTGGGGGGGGTTTGGGTAAAGATACTGAATTGTTTGCATAACAGTTAGGAGATGTTATGAAGCTTTCTCTATAACAGGCAGTTAACAGCTGATAGACTGCAATATCTTAGCACAGTATGGAATAACATCTACAATTAATGTTTTAGCAGACAACAAAACAACTAAATGAAACACTGAATCAATTTAAAATATGTTGTACAGTGGCCCCTCTCTTAGTGGCCACTCTCAACAGAGGCCACCCTCTCTAATGTGGCCACAAATTTTTGGTGCTACTACTGTTAATGCATTCACTTCTCCCTCTCGCCTAAGGCCACCTCTAATGTGGTCACATTTTCTTGGCAAATAGAGTGGCCTTATTAGAGGGGGACTACTGTACATATACCAGTACACAGCATATTGGTATACATTGTACTATAAATATTACTAGACTCTAAGCTATACGATAGAATGTCCGAAGCTTCTTCTTTTTCTTTTTTCTTCTTCTTCTTCTACGACTATTCATTAGGATCAAGCCACATATTAAACACTTCACATCCACCCAGTAATGACAGAACAAGTTGTAACTTGCTACTCACCAACTAAGGCCGACACGAAGGATTCTAGGTGATTAAGGAAGTCCATTTTAGTCTGTAAGGCACCGTTTTCCCCGTCGTCCAGTTTTCCCCATCCCTTGTGTAAGTTACGCAGGGAGGGGATGAACACTGTGGACAGCAAACCTTCGATGGCGGACAGAAGTCCGTGTCCATTACTTTTTCCGTTCGTGTCCAGAACTGTGAAATTTACCTCCTAATAAGAGAGATATAGACAATTATTATATACCTGAAAAAGTTGCCAGGCTAATACTTTACCATACGGGCGATCATGCAAATATATACCTATATTGAACCATGATCTTTGCTATATATTTATAGAGGTTTACAATGCGTGTATTGCTTACTAGGTAGTTTGGCTTCCAAATGAAACCAACCATTCATGTTGTGAATTTGTGGCACAATATACTCAGTATTTGGGAGCTTTGTATCCACTTTCAACCAGCTGAGTGGGTCGAATGACAATTTTTCTATTGTCTTTCCCAAGTCCAGCTATAAGTATTCTTGTATTTACCGGTATTCCCTTTTGTCCCAGCCCTATACCTGTGTAATACTCTGCTCTGTGATAGCCTTGGCCGTTGAGGGACGGGTGAAGATAAGGCATGTACCGTGAAGGGGAACGTCTTTTCCGTCGGTCACAAACACTTTGGGCTTTCCCGACTTTACAGGACGATTGCCAGATGGACCGAGACGTACGTGTTCCACTGAAAGAGAATGACAAATGTGCTTGTGCTTTAACTAGCAAATATTAACCTACCGTAGCAGAAGGAAGTATAGTGGTTACCTATCTTGGACACCCTCAAAAGGGGCTACCTCCCTAATGTGGCCAAAAAGCTATGTCTCTACATCCATGAATACAATAACTTCTCACTTTCAGCCAAGGCCACCTCTCTAGTGTGACCACAATAGGATGGCCTTATTAAGTTATTAGATGGGGACTGTAGCCGGAAAATCTGGCTCATCAAGCCGTTTTACTAGTTTTTTACTCCTTTTGACTTGACCTGATATGATTGCACGGCTTGTGGAAAGCCGTGTCATCATGTCGGGTCATGTCAGAAGTTGTAAAAAAGTAGTAAAATGGCCTGAGGAGCCAGGTTTTCCGGCTAATGGGGACTGCTGCACCCGATGGCAAACACATACAGATATAGGGCTCCACATGGGTCCAGATAATTTATGCTATGTCACACCTCACTTTTTATTTTTTCCTTATGTCACCATGTCACTTTTTATAAGACCTTCATGTCACTTTCTACAGTTTTTATAAAAGGCCACGTCGGATTTCTACAACTTTTAAAGTGGCCATGTCGCACTTCATTTTTTACCCATGTGGAGCCCTAGATATAACATGTATTGGTATACATGTAGTGATGTTCATATTACCGGTTAAATGTGTTGCTTTCAATATCATCTAGATATTTAGAGTTTAATTGTTCACTGGACCAACTTGCTAAGTTACAAACACAGAATACACACATCTCAAAATCTTCTCATTAATACAGGCTATATGCATACAAAAAATTACCTGTGAGTATGAGAAAAATACTGGTACATAGTCTCACATGCAGAATGTATATAGTATGTTCCTGTACATTATGAAGATGCTGTCTACATGGTGTAAACAGATTGTACATTAAATTCTGGAACTTTTCCACCATAATTTGACTCCGTGTGCAGAATGTTTCATCAGAAAAGATTGTACATGTTGTATATATACAAGATGCATGTGTAAGTGGTGCAAAACCTTTTGTCACATTTCCATTCTGAATGTGTACATGCATTTATGGATACACAAATGTATATATATGTACATGTATCCTCAGAACGATACTAAAGATGGAAGTTTACCTGTAGCTACGCAATTGATCTTACGAAAAGGAAGATAAATTTGACCTACTCTTTCAGCTCTCTCTGATCTAAACGTGCCAAAGGCAAATTAAAATATCCCAGAGTCTGTCAAATATAATTGCAGATTCAATGCAACATGACATAATGAAGAATTGTTTACAGAAAGATATAAGACAAAATACTAGATGACTCAAGAACATGCAAGTCACTGGAAATATACAAGTTGCTGTTCACATGGTTCATGCTGTGAGCTTATATATGCCAGTTTTGAAATTTTTTCTTCTGCTAGAAGGATACGGATCATAGGTATAGGTGAAAATAGTTACATGCAATGTATTTTCATTAGGTAATAATTTACAGAAGATACATTTTATACATCATCAAAATGTCAGTTTGGTCATTTCACGAAGTATGTAGTTCTTACAGGTGACTCTGTATATGAGCAAGAAAGGCCTCAAGAAGTATACCAAGAAGAATTATGCCAAGAAAGATTCAATATTTTATAATGTAAAGTGGGTCATGCAAAGTTTAAGGCTACTTAATATAATTATGTATATATAATATATAAATGTATAGCCTACAACGTGATGATGTACGGCCATCTTGGTCATGTGACCTGTGAGCATGTGCTGATGGGATGCGAAAATCCACATGACCTGGGGAAATTGTGAATACATGTACAGGGATTTGCACGTCTGACATGCAAGCTACAGTAGCAAGTTGGTATCAAAAGTCTGACACTGGGTCTATTTGCATTTGTGAATGCAGAAAAATATTCTACTAGGTTCCATGGATGACTTACTAGAACTAGATAAAGTTTACTATGGTGACCCATGTCACATGCATAAACTACATTATATTTGGTATACGTGTGTGTATTATCACCTAAATATATGTGGCACCTTTGGTACCAATTAACCTAAGTATATAATATCCCTCCATTACCAAAATTAAGTAGGGCACATTTATGCTAATTCTATATGACCTGGAACTCTTAATTTATCAACAGCCATTTTAGACATATTCTCACCTGCTACTACATCCAATTCCATGTCTGCACATTTGTTAAGCATATCGATGGTAAAATAAAAGTTACTTATCCAGCACACATGTTTTAGCCTAAATATTTAGTTTTATCATAACTTAGACATTTTATTTAATGGTTCTCTAACAACTGCTGTAGTGAATGTATCTCTAGATGCAAAAACAAGAGGTCCAAGGACCTTGGCGCTCTGCTTGACAGCTGCAGTTGGGATGA
>JAAUYG010039347.1_pt1 | contig 10706 bp, 6 predicted proteins | sample 7278091 | NCBI WGS metagenome assembly JAAUYG01 (sample SAMN14350201, study PRJNA611818) | marine sediment metagenome | isolation source: surface marine sediment (0.6m) | place: French Polynesia: Moorea | collected 2018-08
CCACCCTCCCCCCCTCTCCACCCAACCCACCCCCCCCCCCCCCCCTGCTCCCGCTGTCGGCCCACCCTACCCCCCCCCCGGCGCGGGCCGGGGGCCGGGCGCCCCCCCCCCCCCAAGGTACATAGCAGGTACATGGTACGCTTGACTGCTGTGTTTAAGGTCAGTCTGAGGGCATTTGGTGCATTTTGATTTTTTCTATTTTCCACAATCTTGTGTCTCAACACCTCTGGTCACACGGACCACTATTTGCATCGAGGGTAAGTACATAGTGTATATTGGGTACTTTGATCGGTCAGGTCAGTCTGAGTTCATTCGGTGTTTTTCCGATTTTCGACAACCTCGTATCTCGAAAATGCTTCGTTATTGAGCGAATCGAACCACAATTTGGGCCGCGGGGGTAATTAATTAGTGTATACAGGGTACTTTTCACTGTGTTCAAGGTCAGTTACTCTGAGGTCATTCGGTGCATTTCCAATTTTATGATTTTCGACAATTTTGTATCTCGAAAAAAGGCGGTTGCAAAGTTCTTTCTGTATAAGGGTACTTTTGACATTTAAATGTCTAACGTCATCCTGAGTTCATTAGGTGCATTTTCGACTTTCAATAGCCTTGTATCTCTTCAACTGATGACCGTTGAGTAAAACGTTCCAAAATTTGATCTTGGGTGTAAATACTTCGTATATGCAAGGTACCTTTGACAATTACGCGTTCAATGTGTTTCTGATGTCACTCGGTGCATTTCCGATTGTCGCCAACCACGTGTTTCGAAAACTGTTGTGGAGGCAAATGGAGTGAGTGAGTGTTATCAAAGTTTAACGGCACACCAACACCAAAAGGGTCATACCGTGCCAAAACAGGTGATAACGATTACAACGTCAATTCAAGTCGCTACAGTCTAAGCACTGCACTGTGTGAGAGCATTCGCTATCAGGCCAAATCTGAACAAAATGTCCGACAAGACCTGATACCCAGGGTGGCCCACGGGGAGGCTGCACTCTTCACCCCCCCCCCCCCCATGTCTTAAGTTTTTGGCTTCCAGGTAAGATGCAATGCTGAATTTGACAAAAAATTCCAAAAGCTGACTTAAAAAACTCAAAATGTCACAGACCCAAAACGGTACTTTTGTGGGTGAGGACCATTGGCAAGAAAAGTAAAAGACCGATTTGAAGGAAGAGTGACGTTTTAAACATGTTGCTCACATGGACTTTGAAGTTAAGGAAAAACAAAAATTCTAAAGCAATACTTTTGTGAGGACCATTGATATCAAAATTCAGGCGAGGTTTGAACATATCAGGCGAGATTTGGACGAGTACCGTTTTGGAATTTATGCTTCTAAGATTCCTTGTAAACGAAAACGTGAAACATTAGATTTTTTTAAATATAGAAGTGTATGGCCCAGGGCAACCAACAACTAAAATTTGAAAGAAACCCGTGCAACAGGTTCAGAAATAATCGCGACACGAACGACGAACGGACGAATTTCGATTTTATGAGCACCGCTGACCTAGGCAAGCAGAGCTATAAATTCAAGAGATATGGACGCAAGGGATAGGGATGTAAATGTTTTCAGAAAGACGTCCAACGGATTCCGAGAAACTGCATTTAAACAGAGCAAGGACGGACGATGAAGGCCCTTCAGTAATGCATTAGCTCTGCTTGATAAGAGTTATATAATTACGGGTGAAGCGGGCAATATTCTCGGTGCTTTAAATTGCCCGAGATTATCTACCTCTTTTTATCAACAATATGTATTACATTACGTAAATTGTGCCTATTTTTCTGGAGTTCCATATTTTTGTCACTGATTAAGAACTGAAATGCCAAACACAATTCTCAACTTTTAATAAACTCTCTTGGATGCGCAGTTATAAAATAAATAAAAAAGTAGACATGCACATAACGTAATAATTATAAACCTCGACAACCCTATAACGGGGATGCTTTATATCTTGGGGAAAGCAATTTGGGTAATTTGACGCGCCTATTGCTATTTCGCTGAATATTCTAAGACTTGGGATGTATCCTAGACGGTAAGCTATTACGAAATATATAGCCATTACACCAAACTTATCGCTACAATTTTAGCTCAGGTATAGCTTTATAGGCCGGTAGGAACTTTATTGTCCAGTTCTACGTCGTTACATTTACTTTATTTCATTAAATTATGAATACACGTATATATTACCCATAGCCTCTCACCTAAAGAAATTCTTTTCTCTCCTAAAAATCCCTTTGTCGCATTATCCTTACTTACATCCGTTCTGCTTTGTTTACAGTTTACAGTGACTAAATAATTTTGATACCCATTAACTCTCACCTGGATAATTTTCCCTTCTGCCCTAAAAATTTTCAAGCAGTTCGCATATTCCCGACTGGAAAGAAAAACGCAGTCACAAACACACTAAAGCACAATACACGGATGCCATATGCGAGTAATAGCCTATACGGATGGCTCTATCCTACCAGTCTTGGCCAGCCGATCCCCCGATGACATTGTAAAATGTTTCAAAATGTTGATAAATCGTCGGCGGGGACTTCAATAGCGCACGCGCTGCCAATTGAGTGTAATGTGGTCTGTGCGAACAACGCCCGAGGCGATATAGTCCGCCACCCAGCCGACCCTGTACGCCATGTAGACTGTACTCCATGAAACCGGTATGTCAGCGCCGAGCAAAAATCAATTAAAACCCAGCAGAACACTATTTCGCAGCATACTTTAAAATTCCGACTGAAAACTAGTGCACATACGATCATATGCTCGAGCAATATAATGCAAATTATATGGACTAAATCACGTACATGTAATACGTTGGATTTCAAGCTTTATTCGGTTATACTGCGCTTAGGTCACATTGAATTGTACTGAAATAAAGTGACGGAGTATATTTAATATAGAGTCCTATGTGCTTAAAAGCATTTAGTAACTATCAGGGAGCCATCTCTATCGCACGGTATTTGAAAAGGCGTGCATCGTCGTAGGACAACCCCTCTCTTATGCATAGTACTGAGAGGTTGTTGCTAATGCGGATATATGGTGAGAACAAGTCGGAATGCTAAAAAGAGTTGCTGTAAGTTGATGGCATTTTCCTTGATCCATTGGTTTTCAGTCTTCAAATCTTTTGTGAAACCTCAAAGGCTGTTTACCTGGGACTTCAGAGCGCATTTGTCTTTCTTTTCGATGCCCCCCCCCCCCCTTCCTCTCAATTACGCAACTTAAATCATTCCTGCTATATTGAACGTGAATTGCATGTTGTCATTTTCCAATCGACAGCTGTTTATTTTTTTTTCTCAAAATATTCTATTCTAAACTTTAAAAGTTCTAAATTTCCTACTGCAGAATGATAATTATCAATCGTGTATCTGCAGAATCTCTTAATTTTAACGTTAAAGTTTAGTAATGAAATGTTTTACGTGAATTGCATGTTGTCATTTTCCAATCGATAGGTAATGATATTCATTTCTCAAAATCTTCTATTCTAAACTTTAAAATTCCACATTTTCTGCAGAATGGCATAAAAAGTTTGCTGGGATAATAATCACTCGTGCAACTGCAGGGGTGTTAAATGTTAAAGTTGTTAAATTTAACGTTAAATTTTAGTATAATTTAGTATAAATATTTTAAGTATCGAAATTCTCTCATTCTGAAAAAGCCTTTGGTTACAATCACAACTGCAGGACGAGTAGCGTTATACAAATCTGATACTCTAAACATCACAAGTCCACCCACTAGATGAGCCCTAAATGACCTTGAAGCATCAAAGGTCAAAGGCACCCTACATATATCAACGCGTACCGCCAGAGGCCTACATTGCCGTTCTGCTATTTTCCCGTAGGCCACAATGCTATATTTCGTTAAATTGGTTAGGTTAGTCCCGTTAAACGAAGGAACATGTTTCAATCTGTAGTACTGTTCCTGTTTTTCCGCTTATAACTGGCGCTTATATATTCGCCCGTGTATATAAAATTATTTCCTGGATTTTTTTTTTTTTTACATTTTCACTGTGTACAGGCTGGAAAATGGATTTGCTTCACCCTTCCTGTTACAGCCACGCTCGAGGTTTCCCAGACAATTCCACCTTTTGGTTCCCCCATGCGGTACAATGTTGAATTTAAAATTTTTGGAACAAACAAACAAACAAAAAAAAAACCATAATAAAATCAAGACGGCCAGGGACCTTGACGCTCCGTCCGACCTTTTGCCAGATGAAACCAACATAGCTTTATGGATAATGGCAATGTAGCTGAGGTGACTTATCATCAAAGTCCCGTATATCTTTAAAAAAAATGGCAGATCATCAGATGAAGTAATGGCATGTGTTCGCCCCTGATTACCATACTGATTTCCATAAAGTTTGGTTGAAATTGGGTGCAAATTGAAATTGGATGAGGTGTAGCCATGTGAAAATCTTAACATTGGAAATTTAGCAAAGTGCACCGCATGATCCCAAACAGAACTCAAGGCATCAGATATGAAAAGTACATGTAGTACTCAATATATGCACCTCCTAGCACCGTGAGTCCCAAATTTTCATCCGTTCGGCTCTACAATCAGCCGTGTTGAGATATTGCACAATTTAATACAGGTATTCTCCCATTGAATCCCATGTTAAAATTTCAAAGTGCCGCAATTTAAAGAAAAAAAAAAAAAAAAAAACAACGGGCAAGCGATGTCCTCATAAAGCAGATTTGACAAAGTCAAGCAGAGCTAAAAAAGTGTGTATGACCAAGGGCAACAAACACAAACTTCTAAAAGTCGAAAGAAAGCAACGGCAACGGAATCGGTTCAGAGATGTCTCGGAAGACGGATTTTGATTTCACGACCTCTGCTGACAGTCAAGCAGAGATATTTTTTCTGTTGCCGCAAGTGAACAACTATACATTGTACATCAAAAAAATTAAATTTATTGATATTGATACACCACGCATAATCTGACCTTACAATGTACTAGGAACTTGAAATGTCTATGTCTATATATAAGTTTTAATTAAGGTATGAAATGCATAAAACGTCATGTATTAATATCACTTAACTAGTACTAACGCCGACGACGCACTTTCGCTTTCAATTTGACATATGCTAGTAGAGAACATATTTCATTTAAATTATATAATTGGCTTTTGTGTGACAGTACAAAAAACGGTGTATATTGTCACAAAACAAACCTCAATAAAATATGAAGCTCTCGCTGATACCGGCCGAACTCATACAGAAACATCTTTTTTTCAAAGACAAAAGCAGACACAATACACGTGTTGTGGCAACCGTCTGCTCTATAGTCTTTTTCCAGGAGATACTTTTCTGTTGAAATAATTAAAATTATTTTTGGATTCTGTATTTAACATGTGCTTTTAATGGATATCTATATGCGCAAGGTTAACCTCCATTTTCCCATACGGGCCAGGTAACTTGATCTTGACGGGACAAGTTTTGGAGCTTTCAATCTTCAAGACCACATTTCGTTATGGGCTGAATGTGTGGTCTTTAAAATTCAGGTACCACTGTAAAACGTTTACAGTAATAATACATGTAGTTCCATATCAGTTCATACTAGTAGGCATAGGGGTTTACCCAAGGAACTGAAGCCCGCAGTAAACTGTACAAAATATATACACATTTTCTAATCGATTACATCTATAACGATAGCCAGGTCACGTGTAATGCATTTATTACTAGGATTAATTACCCATGCTTTACGAATACTGGTCTATTACTGAAGCAGGCCCAAATTAAAATGCCAAACTTATGTAGCTCCAACGTAAGAGGACGCATGGACGTACCAGAATTTATGGATTTACACAATAGGCTGAGCTTATAGAAAAATGACCAGTCAAATTACAAGCAAAATTACCACAAGAGCAAAAGTAACACACATTTCATACCTGCTGTTAAAATAAATTGTGCATGCACCATGTCCGGATAAAATGACATGTTTCATGATATGGCCTATCCTTAACGGCATAAAAATGAGTATGGCTGGCGTAATCATGACTGGATCCAGTAATCACTAACGGTGTGTCACTATTTTATTACTGGCAATTAAATGGCTTTGGTTTGATTATATTTTTTTCAGTCTGCTCCCCCATTAAACCAAATTACAGTTTTGGGCTTAATATATACCAAAGAACTCGCACACATATGAGTGCGGGTCTGAGTCACACATTAACAATTACTTTGTCTCTGTACATAACAGGGCTGCAGTGGCAATACATGGGTGAATGCTAGAAGTGCATCATACATAAGTTACTTTAGGTACATGTACTTGTAGAATATATTCAGCGCCTGAACATTTTTGAACTAACAGATACAGACGCATCGCATTGTATTTGCTGTTTACAGGCGTATACACCACTTTCATAAGCAGAGAGTTCACAATTTTCTAAATGCTAATATAGCGTGTGTAAAGCTAGGGAACATGTTTAATGTACAATATTTTTGCTGCGGTTTCTACAGTAGATACATGATTTTAACAAATGAGATAATTTATTAATACATGACAGAGGCATTTCCATTATATCACTTATATACACGCTTAATTATAAATGGGGAACACATTCATAATTTTAGTGTACAGTGTATTGCAGACTCCAATAGTACTGCTACTGTACACTACATAACACCCTGATTGAACAATATCCTCAAACGAAAAGACACTGCACCTTTAAGGCTTTGGGTGTTATCGTCACTTCACTCTGTATAGACATATAGAGAATCAAGAACAGTATGTGATATAAGCATAACAGATGGCTGGTTTACGCCTGATGATAAGCTTACAGAGTGTAGCTGGCAGCGTGATAAATGTTGTACACCCACCTGTTCATCATAAGCCCCATGGATATCATCTACACATACCATATAGCAGTTGATATAATTCCGTTTCAGTTGATATAAGTACGTTTGCTTTCAGACATCTGAGAACAAAATATCAGGCTGATGCACTAATGATAATGCATCCCACCGCTTTCTGACAATAAAAATTTTTTCCACTCTGCCATGTACGCACATGCAACACTTTTGTACTTTAGTCATGCTAATGTATACTTAACAATGCTGAACATGTTTAATACAGATCGTGAACTAACTTAAGTTACCCGTGTTTTTCCAAAAGGCACTGGGCAATATCAGAAATACATACATTTCACTATACAAACAATGGAGCATGTAAACTTTGAACCCTGGCACAAAAACATATCAGCGGATAACCGCTCAATAATTTCCATTTTGGAACACTGACCATAGATGCCCCAGTCACCTCCACTCTCCCGACTCCCTACTGAACAAAGGCACACATTGCATTATCATGCGCCCAATTTTAGAGGCACCTTTAGAGTTCAATCAGTATAAGAAAGGAGAAACTGGTATGGCAATTGTATCAAGATTTACATATATGGATCTGACGTTGAAACCGTATAATGCATTTTGATGCTTACATTCAGATTCCATACAATAAACGGTCTGCTGCCATATTCATTATTTACATATACTGGGTTTTAATCCAAACTTAATAGCTTGTCTGCTTTGGTGATAGTCACTACAAGTAATAGGCGGGGCATTTGTACAGCTAGAAGTCAACCCCAAGAGCATCTTGCATTGAAGAAACGGAGAATTTTTTTAATAAAGTTATTACTGCAATTTACTCCTTCCTGCAATTACAACAGCAGAGATATAGTTTACGAGAGTAAATTGGGCAAATTTAACCAAATACAACTAGTTTCACAACATGCACATTCCTGGGTATGAATCTGTAATTATAAAACGGTCAACTGATTAATAGCAAAGTGCTTTTGGCTTAACTGCGGGGCAAGGTAATGCAGCAGCAGAAGTAATGGTCAAATAGATACATAAAGCATTAATCGGTGTTGAGATTACGGGTTAGACAAATGGTAAAAATAAATAAAATATATATGGTACATGCTTTCAATCTATTGGCTACATGTATGTGTTCACAAACCTGTCCTGCAATGAAGTTGTATGAAGGTCCATAGGCATGATAAATGCAACTATATACGGGTAAAATACACCTGGAAAGAATATACTGTTGCACAGATATAACAGAAAGCCCGCGGACATTGGCACTCTGCTTGAGACACTTGCCAGATAGGAGAAAGTTACTTTCATACCTAAGATACATGTAGCTACTAGCTATGTAGCCGAAGTGACTATGTAATCCTGTCGAAAATAGGAAATCCACTGAATAAACTCAGAATGACATTGAAGGGTCGAAAGTACCCTATATACACAAATTAAGTACCCCGAGTTCCAAATATTGGTCTGTTTTGCACTATAACCAGCCGTTTTCGAGATGCAAGATTGTTAATGCACCGAGCAACCTCAGAGTGACCTTAAACATTTAAATGTCAAAAAATACCCTGTATAGAAGACGAATTCATTTATTATAGTCACTTGTTCCATACAAATACACATTTATCAAATTAAATGCAATCGCACAAAGGGGAACCCAGCCCCAATGGGCTTATAAGTCAATTCGTTACATAAATACACACACGCGGTACACTTCGCTGAGCAGATCTAGTAAAAATTATAAAATTATATGACATGCTACCTGAATAAAGAATGATAAATTCTCTTGGTGGCTTATGAAACACCAGTATAGAGAGCATACCTTCGTGACTCAAAAGCGTCACTCAAATACTTCGATACAGCCTGCTTTCCGCTTGCATCAGGTAAACAAACTTGTCATCTGATGTCAAGCCCTCAAACTCAGTGTTGGAGACTCTGGCTTCATTATACAGTATATCTCGTAGGTTACAATATGCACTACAAACACAAAGAAAGTGATACTCATCTTCTACAACATTTAAGCTACACATCGACTCGTACATACACGTTCCATTACAGGAATATTCCGCCATCGACCAGTCTCAATTTGTAGTGGGAGGATGCCAGATCTAACTGCGCCAGGAGTGAACATTGTTGTCTTGACATGTACCTAATTACATTATAGAGTGATCAGCGATTTGGTGCCCCTGTTAAATGCCGATTCGTGAGCATCCCACCTATAAAACTATGATCTAGGCCCTCACTAAATAACAATCTGCTGCTTGCAGTGGCTGTTAAATTCTGATCTGCGGCCCATGGCTGTTAAAGATTGATCTGTGACTAGACCATTTCTATTAAAGAGTGATCCGCGACTCAACATCATGGCTGTTAAATAAAAATTGATATACGATTCAGATAGGGTTTTTAATAATCTGCAATCCGTAGTTCCCTGTTAAAAAATAAAACTCAAATCAGGCCATATTTTATAGACCCATGTGTACCCCTACATGTGTATATAAGAACGGCATACACAGACTTAGAATTTTAAACCTTGGCTTAGTTCAACCACATATATTGCCTCGGTTAAGTGGTAACCTAAAATGGTAGCCGTAAACGACTCTTTATGACAGATATAGCTCACTGAGATTTAGTACACTGGAATGGGGTGCTAGAGAGTCACCTGGGGCATGGACCTGGGCTGGGGCGGAGGGCTGGGGCTACTGAAACAGTGTGAAATGGCCGGGAACTATCACCTATTCTGATTATCGCTCAATCACATATTGCATCCAGAAGCACATAACATAGCCTACACTTAGCCTACGTAGTAAGCCCCAGCCAGTGGGCTATATTCTGTAGAGACGGATACTCTGTCTAAGCCTACACTATGCAAAGATATTAGATCTACACGTATCGTCTTTGCTACAGCATCTTACAAATATCACGACAAATAATGGGGTTCATTTCTGGTTATGATGCTAAATTATACAGATCTATATAGCTCCACTAAACCTTTTCGTGGACGAAAATACCTTTCAATCTTTGTCCCAATAACTTGGTGATACATTTTAACCTAGCCCGACTCCATCAACACTGAGCGTTGCAATGTTTTCCCTGCGCTTACCGACGCCTGATGGTAATACTGTACTGATCAATACTTGCTCCGGCAAGCCTAGCTTCGCTGCCTTTCTCCTGTGTGCCTTTCATACCACTGCATTAGCGGAGTTCACCAGCAGTTGCGATAATGTATCATTTTCCCGCCAAATTTAGGCTGTTTTCAACTCGAGATTTCTTACCCAAATCTGCCTCAACTGTGGCAGAAAATATATCAGTAAGTTGTATCGAGGTCTTATCTAACTATCTGCCTATATCATAAAGTGTCTTTGAAACAAGCACATTTTACCAGAGGCGAACTGGTCAGTTCAGTGTGCCACCAGCCAACAGCTGGTCAATATCGATCGGCCACCCAGCAAAGCCAATGCATATCCATGGCAACCGGGATCGGTTATTTTCGCGGTATTTTACAGCGTTGCGACAAAAGTCATCAGTTTCTTAAGTATTCTTAAGTATAGATACTGAACGCAGGCGTGGTAGGCCTCTATGTTCAGAAAAAAAATGATAGGTGGGTGTGTGAAGCCTATGACATATAGGGGATACTATGTAGGTCGAGTTTGTAGAGGCTCATCAAAGTTGTATCATTGCGGGCTGTTCCTGAAATGGCTGTCATACTCATTCTTAAATTGATTTAAAGTTGGAGCTAGGGCAACTTTCTCTGGTAAGAAATTCCATGGTGAGACCACCCTGTTTGGGAAATATGCTTGCGCTTTTTGAGTCTGGAGTGCTCATGATATAATTTAAGTTTGTGTCCTCTTCATGTTTCTCTGACATAAAAACTAGAGTGTAGTTTGAGCAAGTTTGAGCAATTATGGTC
>JAAUYG010076412.1_pt1 | contig 10706 bp, 8 predicted proteins | sample 7278091 | NCBI WGS metagenome assembly JAAUYG01 (sample SAMN14350201, study PRJNA611818) | marine sediment metagenome | isolation source: surface marine sediment (0.6m) | place: French Polynesia: Moorea | collected 2018-08
AGTATATACTGCTGGGGGTCGGCCGCAGTACATACTAGGGCTAGTCTGCCGTTTGCCGGGCGGAAACGGCAACAGTGAATAACTGAAATTCCGATATAGGTGACCAATACCTAATATTTGTTTTATAGAACATCTGACAAAAACTTGAGGTACAATCATGTAAGTTGTTGTGTTAAAGTGTAAAATACACATAATATACGTCCATATATATTTCCAGTATACATGGTATATATATTATATTCCCATGTCATATCATATTGAACATGTGGAAATATCCTGTGTCTTGACCCCGGCAGCTTGAGTATATACTTTACATATAAATGCTTTTTATGGCAACCTTAAGTTCCATCACTTTCAACACAAGGACATCTATTTAACTGAAAAGCAAGACTTAATTATTCTATAAGGAATGTGATCACTTGCTTGAAACAAAAGTGGTCAAATAGGTGTATTGATATATTAGAAATTTTTTAATTTGTAGTTATTAAATGATCTCTCTATACATGACAGGCCATATTAGGCTGCTGTGTTGACTGAGAATGTCTGTACTGAGAAGAGATCAACCAGAGACATTAAAGTCCAGTTTCTGAAAAAAGTTCTGAAGTACAAGACTTATTCTTAAGAAAACACAATCGTTTTCAAGGTAATTGCTAGACTTGTTAAGTACATCTCTAGATTTTCCATGACCAGCCTATACAGGTATGCTCCGCCTTTTTGACCCCCTTTTTCAGTGCTGAAGTCACTCCCGTTGACCTAGCTTTGAGAACAATATCTCCCGTTGACCCTGAATACTGTGGCCCCTGCCTACCCTGGGACCTGCATTCTCAAAAACATATCCCTCAGTGGTGGGTATCAAGGCCAGGGAACAGCACAGTTCATTCAAGCCAGCAGCATGCGGGGCCCCCCACACACCTGTCCATGGCTGGGCTTTATTTACCCCCCTGGCCTTGCCGGCTCATCTCTCCCATTGACCCCCATTTTAGCAGTTGTTTGTCGCTCCCCTTGGATCCTAATTTTTTTCCGGGGCCTAGCACCCCCACTGACTTAATGGTGAAGTACCCCCCCCCCCCCGGGTGGCCACTAAGAGAGGGAGTACTGTATGATGGAACCTCATTTACTGATCACACCAGACTTAACACCTCAGATACAAGACCATCAATCCAGGAATCAGCATGACCCAACTTTTACTCTCAAAGTGGAAGACATCATTAAAAACAACTCTAAAGCAGTGCCGCACTACCTAGTCTTAAGTCTGACGTTTCCTGTATTTTCAACAAAATGAACCCAGAGCTTGTTTCTTAAATTATTGTCAATTCAAAAATGACCTTTACTGCATGATGTTATATATACTGTACGCCCTTATTGGACCAATACATCTATGGCTTTTTTCACACACTCAAATTCAGTTGAGATCTTTTGGGAGAAAACCGGGCCATAAGCATAAGCTTTGACACAGGTGCTCCTAGAACATCATGCAACTGCAGGTTTCGTCACCGACGGCTTAGATCTTCTGGACAGTAGATATACAATAACGAAGTTGACGAGGAAAGCCACGGCGCAGGCCAGCAGCATGAAGCCGATGAACCAGAAGCTGGGACGATAGGATCCTGTTTGATCGTAGATGTAACCTGGAATTATGTGAAGACAAAACTTATTAGCGGCATTGAACTTAAAGTACTGGTATCAGATTTTTGCACTACAACTCAGAACTCCTGTTTAGCATGTATATAAGTTATGCTTTCATGCAAGTATCCAAAAATATGTCAAAAATACAGTCTAGGGAATAGGCTATCATACACATACATATATATATTATACAGTATTCCCCATCTACTAAGGCCACCCCATTTGCCAAGAAATTGTGGCCACAGTAGAGGTGGCTTTTGATGAGAGGGAGAAATAAATGCATTTAAAAGTACATGTAGCCCCAAAAATTTGTGGCTACATTAGAGAGGGTGCCCTCTGTTGAGAGTGGCCACAAAGAGAGGGATAAATGTATATGTCTACTATAACATTGTCTAATACAGCTATTGTATTACAATTAATAGGTTCCTGCACATCGTGTACATTTGCATATAAGAACAGACTAAGAACTTACCAGGCTTTAGTAGTTTGCCTCATGGTACCCATTAAAGAAATACTTGGTACAGAGCAACAGTATACACCATAACAAACATCAGTGAAGAATACTCTTAAGCTCCAGTATTTGCTTTTCAAAAATATAGCATACTGAAGATTGCATTATGCACAGGACACCTGTACATTGGCTATATATATAATATGCTTGTTTGCGTTCAGGTTAATATCATCATGGCAGTTATTGGGCAAAAAGAAATAGAAGAGATTGGATACGAGGATGATTACCTATGATTCAAGACCCTTCTATTTTACAAGCCACCATCAGTGAACCACTCTTAACTTTTTGAATAAAAATATCACTCCATTTTAAGAACATATTTTTTTTTGGTTGAACATGTGGTCCTAATATGCAGGGGGGAGCACTGCGCCTACCTGCCAATGTAGGGAAGGCGAGGTTTCCTATGCCCTGCCAGAATATCATGAAGCCGACGCTGTGCGCCACCTGGTCCCGTGGCAAGAACTCGGACACAATGGTCACTCGCTGACCGTGGTACCCTCCTTCTGCCAGACCCCACAGGACTGCCATGACGATAAACCCGCTGAAAGTGGTTTGTACGGCATGTAGCGCTACCACCAGTCCTAGGATAATGCCGTATATGCAGTGAACCGGCCAACGGTGATTCCGGAGATGTTTGGCATCAAAAATGAAGCCGGAAAGAAATCGACCAACGATGTCCACTGCACCAGCTACGGCGAGAACAATTGCTGCGTCGGTCTTACTCAGACCAGATTCTAATATAAGGCTCGGGACAAAGATTAGATAAGCATTCACGCCGCAGGGCAGAGCACAGACATACACGCAGTAACACCAGAATGTTGGCATTTTCAGCAGGGCGAACTGCGCAGCTAGCGCCCTTGTCGTTGAATGCGATTTCTTCTTATCTTCAACAGGAGTCTCTTTTGATTCTGTTTCCTTCTCTAATTCACCATCTACAACTTCTATCTCAAATTCTGCTGGATTCTTTTCCATCTCATGACCCACAGCATTCATTTCCATCTCTTCATGCTTTGCGGCTTCACTTTTGGCAAGAAGCATTCCCTCTGTTGCCTGGGCATCATCCGCAATAACTGCGGTCGAACATCTATCTGTTGAATTTGACCTCTTTGAGAGATCAGGGGGTGGCACGCAAACAACCTCTTCACCAGTCTCTTTATTATGCTCGCCTTTACCGCACCTGTTCAGTGGCGACTGCAAAGGCCTGAACAATGCGCCAACCAATACGTTATTGAGCAGAATCCCGGCGACGATAAGCATGGCACTGTAGTAGCCTCCCTCGGCGATAAGAAATGTTGTGAGGGGGGCGAGAACTAGTGTGCCTAGACCACTGCCCATTGTGGCCACGGCCATGGCGCGTCCTTTCTTCTTGTCAAAATACTGATTAAGGATCACAAACATTGGTGTGAAGATGAGACCACCGCCTACACCTGAAACATACCCACAATATACTGATATACACTATAAAATAAATAAATACAGAAAATATTGGGGGTTTTTTTTTTAGTCATAAAATGGAACCATTGATACAAGAAATATTTGCCTTGTACATTCAGGAAAAGATTCTGGTACTAACGTCCAGAAAAATTTTACAAAAAAAAAAAAAACCTTCCAGAAAAATGTCTAAGTCCAATGTTGAGTTTCAGCATGGGGGAAGAATAGCTGAAAAAGTGTTTGGTGAACATTACTTCACTCTAAACTTAATATGCAGTGTTTCCTTTCTAGGATACTCTCTAGAGAGAACACCCCTCTAGAAAGTGCACAAATTTCTTGACAGCAAAGGCTGTGAATACATGTGATTCTCCCTCTCACCAAAGGACACTTCTCTAAGAAGGACAGAATTATTGGTGGAAGGGTTGTCCTAATTAGCAGGGAACAACTGTATTTCTGGAAAGTGAATGAAGAGCTGGATACTGATCACATTACTTCATTTGACTCATGCCAAGAATTTTTATCCTTTATTAAACACATCAAATGTGTCTCAGTAGAAAATAGGTAAGCAATATCAGAAAATAGACGTTTCACTTTCATTTTTTAACTAGGACTGTTTGGAACTGCGCAATTTCCAAACCAGTTTAAAGTTTGGAAATACTGTTAAAAAGCTATCGGTACATTCTTTCCATGTTTCAAAGCTGATGTAAAAACTCATCTTATTGCTAAGGTACTTAGCAATTGTCACTTTGGAGGGTCAAAATCAGCTGGAATATTTAAAGGTGGTTAACAGTGAATTTAGGTTTCTTTTTTTAAACTTGATTACATTTTGTACCTACATGAATGAGCTCAAGACCACACTATTAGAGCACTTTGGCAGCCCTTCACAGTGGACTAGTTTGACTTTTCAATGCAATGACTGACTCACCTGCGAACACACTGAAGGAGAAATAGAGATACATGAGACTGGTGGCGAAGGCGCTGACTACACAGCCCGCACACAGCAACACTCCTCCTGTAATAACGATCACTCGACAGCCAAACCGACCGCACAGGACGCTTACCCCGGGCCCTGCAAGTGACACAAATATGGTAGGTAGAAATGTATAGGTGTGAAAGGCCTAATCCACACAAAACTGATAAAAGAAATATAGTCACTGTGATTATTGGATTTTAACATACAGCTGATTGATCATGTTGTAGGAGAGAAGCATGCTATATTTGGACTTGTAGATAAAACATTTTACAACTTTCATTATAAATGTACATGTATTTCATTGTTCAGCAGTTCTGAAATGTAGCAGTTATCTGCAATTATCTACATATACATACAAAAATATTAAAGAAAAAGTTTAAACACACTTTCCATTTCACCATGTTCACTACCCAGTAACCATGGTAACCTAATGGGCATTTTCAAATTCAAATATATTACATGTAGTATTAAATATGTTAAACTGGTCGTACCTCACCTATAACCATCCGTACGGTATTAAACAAGGATTGAACCCAGGCCGTGGCAGCAGCGCTACCCTGGAATTTCTCGGTCCAGGCAATGAAGAAGACCCCGAGGCTTCTCGCCATGCCAACCAGCAGGAAGTGACCCAAACCGGTACCCAGGACGATGAACCAGCCCCAGCCCCCATCTAGAGGTTGTAACGTCGCCATGGCAGGCTTTGTCACTGATGAAAGAAGCCAAGTTATTTTGCAATATATTAATATTATTAATATATATTAATAATACTGTAATAATTAAATGCAAAAAAAACAAACTTTCACACATTCCAAGATCATTTTTGCTGATTCAGCTAAAAGAATCAAAGGTTTATCAGATTTCTAATCAGACACCAAAATATACTACCGGTATATATACTACATGTACCGGGTACTACCATCCTCTTTAAGGCAAGGACACTGTACATTGTAAATCATAGGAATCACTTCAACATTTGTTCAATGCAATGTGTTGGAATCAACTGCTGACAGTGGATGTTTCTGGACAATGGTCCTACATTTCAATGCAATCAAACCTGTCACCAAAGATGACCTGTCTGGAGAGATCATATTTTTATGGCCAATGGGGTGGTCTTTCAAGGCAGGTTCTACTGTAAAATGTCATACACCAGATGCATAGCGCTGGTACAGTGCATTGTGCACTACCCACAAACTAAAGTGAACCCATCCATCACACGTTTACGATAGTGTGGTTAACCAGTACACCAACCCTCTGCCATGACTCACCCTCAAACTGAAAAGAACGACACACTGCACATGTACGCTACAACAAGATATACTAGTACCGGTAATATAGCTGGACCACATAAATGTTATTTTTAAATTATTAATGAAAGGTATCAATTTGCAGAGCAGGATAAGGAATTCAACATGCAGTACATTCAAGTCAGTGTTGCATGACTTCATACTACAGTAGGACCAGCATTGCAAGACTGCTCTGTTAGCCATAAAAAAAGGTCTTTCAAGATAGGTGCTAATGCTTGTATGACAGGTTCCAATACACATGTACATTAAAATGTGTGACCTTCTGCCAAGAATATGTGGTCCTTCAAGACAGGTGGCCTCTGATGGCAGTGCTCTCTCAAAATTGGTTTCACTGTTTTTTCACCCCTTTAACATGTGGTGTGCTTCTAGTCCACTTGCAAGGTCCTGCACTCCCCCCCCCCCCCCGCCAGTCTCTAAGAGCATGCAGTTCTCAGGTATGGGGAAGGGGGGGGGGGGGATCATGTTAAAGTCAGCTTCAACCACTCATGATCATATCACCGACTGCAAGTTGGATTGGTACTGCACCCAGGTGTATGCCGCTGGTGTAGGTGTGGTAAGTTGATGTTGGTCCCGTCTTGTTTGGACTGAATGATCATGATGATCTATGCCCGACACTTTGGGGGTGCCAAGCCACCAACTGAATTCCACCACAGGTGAGCAGAAATGAATCACTCAGACCATTATACGGACTCCAAAACACGGACTAATTAATGCCAAGCGCCAAGCTGAGAAGTGCAAATCTCCCAGTTTTTACATCATTCTTTGGTATTATGAGGTTGGATTGGACCCCAGCCTCCCGCGCCCCGAGGGGGCGCTCCAACCACTATGCTACAGGACCGGTCCTCGGGTATGGGGAGGAAAAAGTTCAAATTCTTGATCATTGTTGATGGTCTCTGGAGAGAAGGATTGTTTGCACAGTAGTCTAGCATGTATTGACTTGGTATGTCTCAGTGCTCTTCTGCATATCACCTCCTGTGAGAATAGGCATGATAGAGTTCGATCAGGCCGTTGATTATCTGAAAGAATATGAGTAAACATGATAAAAGTGGTGTCTTTTGTGGTCTTGTAATGGAGCTAGGTCTAGTCTATGCAGCATTACTGTTACACAGGTATCCCTTCGGTAGTCAATTCCATGTTGCCCTGTATAGGATTCTGTTCTTCTTGTCGATTTATCATGTTTATGTTTGTATGGGTGATGTGGACCCATACCATACCAGGGGCGTAACTGGCTTGTTTTAATTGGTAAGCACAGAACCCTTTAGACACATGTTATAGGGGGGTCTGACGGGTTCTCTATGGTCATTTTGAGAAATTTTGGAGCAAGAAGGTACGCACAGTGCTTATGTGCAGATAGGCAGTTACGCCACTGCATACAGGTATATTCCAGCAGCGATCTTGTGAGGGTACTACAGGGTGATAGCTTTAGGTTCCTGGGGTTATCTTTTTAGATTCCTCTGTAGGAAGCCTAGGGCGGATTTGGCTTTGCTACAGGTCTGGTCCATATGTGTGTTCTAGCTCATGTAGCCATTTGTTAATTGCATGTCGCAATTCATTGCCTGCTCTTCTAATGATTCTAGATCTTGCTGTAGATTGGTTTGTCCTGCAGGCTCTCCATGCTGCTATACAACATATAGTCTGACCTGTGAAGTTACAGAGTACCGGTAAAATACTGGTAAGTCATTAATGTGGACTGGGAACAGAATGCTCATGGTCGGTGGCCGAATGATTAGAGCACCAGGCAGAGTGACATATATGCCCCCGTCGAGTGAGTTTGAAACCCATCATGGGTTAAGCTTAGCTCATGAAATGCCTTAGCTTATGGCCATGTATGGTAAAAAGATTGAGATACATCATGTACATGTATGTATAATATTACATGCATTCAGTATGTAATATATTATGTATTAATATTGCCAATGTACTTCGAGTACGAATCAAGATACCGGTATATATTATTAAAATAGGCCCCAGAACTATGTCCTGTGGGACATTCAATATCACAGGCACACAAGAGGAATAAATTCACACACAAACACTCCCTGGAATCAGTGAGATGTTTTCGTCAAAGAGAGTTGTTGGTAATGCATAGGTCTAAAAATATGTTCAATCTGGTTCATTCCAGTTACATACTCTTGATTGAGTAGTCGTTTAATGCATAATTTAATTTTCTAGCACCATGGGTTGGAAACTTGAGTTAAGGCTTTATAACCATGATAACTGCTATGGATACTTGTACTACCGGGTAGTAAGGAACAGTCTATTGATTGTATCGAGGGATCAGGTGCCAGGTGTAGCTTGTAAGAGTGGAATGTGATGCTGTGTTAATACATTTATGGTGTGAATGGTAGCATAATTATGAGATATTAGCTCTTTGAAGCATATATGCTCTTCCACTGATTTGCCTGCATCTGACCTAATACTAATCCGTAGCCAAAAATCCTGTCTCGTGCAAGCCAAGACAGGCAACATCAATGCCATATGCTTGGACTTCATGAAGGCCTCCGATAAAATATATCACTTCAGAGTATCTAAAGCTGGAAGCATGTAATATTATGGGGAGCTGCATATATAGCTCAAGGTGTTCCCAACTGGCAGAAAATGTAGTGAGTAGCCACTGGTAGCTTCGCATCATAGTCTGGCCTCATTAGTGGGATACCCCAGGGCAGCGTCCTCGGATCATTTTTGTTTATATTATTCATCAATGACATGTCAGATGTAGTCACAAGTGCGATACAGTTATTTGCAGATGACCCCAAACTATTTGAAGGGTGAAGGGCTATCCACATGATCCAGAGCTGACTCTTTAAGCCTATAAGATAACCTGAATAGACCCCAGGACCATGAGAACTGGATGACCACCCGGCAGAATGGCCTTTAACCCTAAAAAGTGCAAGAAACATCCACCATTTGACTACAGACTAAGTAGCTGGAGCCAGTAACATAGATACAGTGCTTGAGTTCAGCAGGGCTGAAAAGGACCTGGGAGTATCAGAGTATTGGTAGACAACCAGCTGAATTTCACCAACCACGTCCTTGACCTGTTTGTCAAGGTCGTTTGCAAGCTTGTCTGTGATTGGTAGTCCAGATTGAGGGCCAGCAATCTGTTTAATCTGTTTTATCACTGTATAAACTATACATTACCTGCCGGCACGCTGGACATCTGTTCAAATTCAGGCTTATGTCAAGGGGGTCATTTTTGTGGCACATCCTTCCTACATATACAGTAGTACGACGGTCCGTGGCCAGCAGGGCTTACCAATAGAGACAGGCGACAGCCTACGCCCCGGCTAGCAGGGGGCTTACCTGCTTACTACGTCAGCTACAGGTGACTTGATGGACACTAGAGACAGAAACTGTCTAGCTCGCCTGCAGCTATTGCCATTTTCTGATGGATGCGGCAGACGGAAGCCGTGTGAGTGTGACCATCACTTTGTGATGGACGTGTCAAAGAACTCGGCTTGCAGGAGACAGGTCTTCCGGCTAGTATAGTGTATAGCCGAGAACGACCCTTTATGACCGAAAGCTCATGCAAAGGTCTACTGTGAGACTATAGGTAGAGTCACTACTATAGTGAGTGTACTTTGATTGGAAATTCCCGCATTATCGCCCAGGTCAAACGGCCTTCTGTGATTCTCCAAAATCCCCTGCTGGGGGTAAGTTAAAACGGGCATCACAAAAAAGAAGACAGACATGTAAACATTCATTTTACATCTCCCTTACTTATACCTTTTATCAGTAAAAAAGCTAAATAATATATACAAAACAAATTTCGGCTCCAAAGTTGTTCCTTTGAAATATCGTTGTGCCGTGCGAACGATATCCCTGCTCAACCCCATTCCCTTCCATCGCTGCTCAAGGACCACGCAAAACACGGAGAGGTGTTGTGGCCACTGTGCCGCTATTGATAAAAAAAGCCCATTGATTTTAATAGATAGTTTATTTTGGAACAAACATGTAACATTTCACAATTCAATACAATAACATATTAATGTCTGTTCCTGGTTAACAATAAGCCATTCAAAAGTTTAAGGCTGTAACATTGTATAAAGCCTCACCGGTTGCCGATGCCTTTACAGGTGCACGTGGGGTTGTGGTTGGCCTAGCTCCACCAGGTGCTGTGACGTCACCTAGCTTCCACTCGTTGGTTGGGTAGTAAGCACAGCGCAGCAGATCAATAAACGGCTGCTGGAGTTAGGCCAGGGTTGTGGTGATAAGCGATCACTTCGGGGTCGCTCAGAGGCAGTTGCTCCCCGGTAACCTGGTCACGTTGGGTCCTAATTTCCCTGGCTGAAAGGCCACCTTTCCTGAGACGGCTGTTGAGATTTGCAGTGATCATCGCCAATGTGACACAGAATAATGGACCTCCTTCTGGACATAATTTCAAGCATTCCACTCCTAATTCTTTAATGGCGTTCTCCGCCACAGGGTTCTTGTTAGGGTTCTTAGTGTACCCGAACTCCGAAGTAATATGATGTTGGGCTAGGGAAGGGTCTTTGGCGAGGGCAGTAAATCCAGGACCAGATACTGGAGTCAACACGGATCACCAGATTCTGGTTACGAGTTAAACCCATCTCTGAGCACATTATCAGAAGGGCAACCGGTATGTCGCTGTGGCGTCCAGACTCTAAGATTAAGCACCATGCATGTGTAGGAAGATACCACCTCCCTGAGGACGAGGATCGATGTGCTGTTTGTAGTGTCGCATGATATCACATGCAAAGACTGATCCTATACGATCTGGAGTGGGCACAGGTGTGTGGGTGGGTGGGTGAATCAGGCTTATAGTCGGCTTTCAACCACTCATGGTCATATCACCGACTGCAAGTTGGATTCGGTGGTGTATGTAGGTGTATGCGTGGTG
>JAAUYG010293235.1_pt1 | contig 10706 bp, 8 predicted proteins | sample 7278091 | NCBI WGS metagenome assembly JAAUYG01 (sample SAMN14350201, study PRJNA611818) | marine sediment metagenome | isolation source: surface marine sediment (0.6m) | place: French Polynesia: Moorea | collected 2018-08
GATCCACTCAGTCACTTACACTACAGCCCCACTGAGTTACTTACATTGCAGATCCACTCAGTCACTTACATATCACAGGCCCACTGAGTTACTTACATTGCAGATCCACTCAGTCACTTACACTTCAGGCCCACTCAGTTACTTACATTGCAGATCCACTCAGTCACTTACACTACAGCCCCACTGAGTTACTTACATTGCAGATCCACTCAGTCACTTACATGTACACTACAGCCCCACTGAGTTACTTACATTGCAGATCCACTGTCACTTACACTTCAGGCCCACTCAGCCACTTACATTGCAGACCCACTCAGCCACATATATTGCAGGCCCACTCATGCAGTCACTTAGACATTGCAGGCTCACGCAGTCACTTGTATATTACAGGCCCACTTAACCACTTATAAATTGCAGGCCCACTCAGTCACTTACATATCATGTATACTGCAACGATATACAAGTGACTGAGTGGGCCTAATTGCAGACCCACTCAGTCACTTACATATTACAAGCCCACTCAGTCACTTACCCTGAACACTCTGTCAGTCTCCCACTCCCTGTAGCGAGTCTCCACCTTTTCCTTGAGTCTTTTAGCACCTGGAGTTTTTGCTCCACCAATTTCTCTGAAGCAGCAAAAGAGACAAGAAAGTTTGTTTTTCATCTAACAGTTTATGTGGAAGGATTCCTTGCATGTAACATTACTGGTATAAGGTAAAAGCATTGACAAAGGTCACATAATACACTATGGATACAAAATACTGGTGCACATGTAGGAAGACAGGTAGGAAGGCGGGGGTGGGGGGGGGTGGGGGGGTGGAGGGAATGATCTGTCAGGGTACATGCAGGTATCAGGCAGGGTGGGTACACTGGGTGGGTCATCAATGATCAATCAAGGTGGATCGGGGAGGGGGGGGGGGATCAGGCTTAAAGTCGGATTTCAACCTCATGGTCATATCACCGACTGCAAGTTGGATTCAGTGGTGTATGCAGGTATATGCGGGTGCAGGTGTTGTGAGTTAATTTGGACCTGTCTTATTTCATGTATTTCGGCCAAACCATCGACGCCCGACAGTTTTGGGGCCCAAGCCACCAACTCAATTCTGCCACAGGCGAGCAGAAATGAATCACTCACACCATTTTACTGACTCTGAGCAAGCCAGTCCATTGCCTAACTCATTAATGCCAAGTGCCAAGCCGAGAAGCGCAAACCTCAGTTTTTACGTCTTTGGTATTATGCGGACAGGGATCGAACCCCGGCCTCCCATACTCCGAGCGGACGCTCTAACCACTATGCTTTGCGGGAGGGGGGGGGGGGGGATCAATGGGACCGGTGAAAGTGTAGGCCTGTTGTAGGCATGGTAAGTCTGTGCACAGGCAGAAGTAGAGCAGGGGGTGAAATATGCAGGGTGGGTGTATCAAAGGCAGTGGGTGTACAATTGTGTCAAGCAGGGCATGTGAGTCAAGTAGGATGGGTGGATGGGTCAAGCAGGATGGATGGGTCAAGCAGGGTGGATGGGTCAAGCAGGATGGAAGGGCCAAGCAGGAAGGGTGGGTCAAGCAGTATGGGTGGGTCAAGTGGGAGCGGTGTCACCAGTGGGCAGGGTGGGTCAAGCCTCTGTAGCCAAGCCAGGAGAGAGTGTGTCTGGATGCTGCCTGGGCGAGGCAGAAATATTAAAGGATACTCATTATACGTGTATGTAGGTGTTGACTCAATTTAAGAAGCTTCTAGGAAAATGGATCACCTGAGATTCCAAGAAAGGCTGACTGGTCCCATAATGCTGGGGTCAGAGTTCATGGCTTCCAAGAACCAAAACAGGGCACATAACTGTCGGAACAGTGCTTCCCTGGAAAACAGACAGAATAAAACAATGCGTGGCACGTTAATTGTGGTGGGGGCGTATTTACTCATAACAATACATGTATAATGTTATCTTTTTAATGGCCATCCTATCTAGATTTGCACCAAAAAATATTGGCTATGATATACTGAGAAAACAATAGACAAACCGGCTATAATATAGTACATGTAAGTGTATTTTTTTTTTTTTGCAGCCGTACTATGGAATTATGCATTATATAAATTGATACCAGTAACCAGTAAAGCACTTGTGTATTTCTATGCAAAGGAAAAACTTTATACAGTAATTCATTCTGGCCGCCAGAGCTCCTGACTACCGCAGAATCTCGGTGCTGGCAACAAGACTCTGACTAGGCAGAATGACAGTAATTATACTAACTTATCCGGCAAGCCCCTGTACTCTGCCATTATGCTGGAATGCTGAGGAGTGTACGGTCGGCAGTTGCTGAGTTTCTTTCTGCTGCCCCCGTGTGATGAGCTATGGTGAATGCTGGCCGGCCCTGCAGTGTGCCGTGCCAGTGACACGGTAGCCGTGGAAGCAGTGGGAGGAACCTGGGACATTTGAGCCCTGAAATGACCCCGGGGTGAGGGTGGAAGATATAAGCTGTAAAATCTCTTTACAGTAATCTCTTATATTGTGACCATCTGAAGAGACGGCATCTATAATACCCATTCCCTCTTGCCAAAGGCCACCTGTCCAATGTGGCCAATACATTTTGGCTGACAAGGTGCCTGTGTGATCCCAGCTAATTAGAGGAGACTACATATAAAACTTGTTGGTCTGATCATAAAAATTTTACAAAAGATAGCCTGACCCATTTCATCCATGCGGACATGACGTCTATCAAATATATTTAGCCATCATTACTGGCAATTATAGATAATTTAGGCAGAGAACACACTTCTTGTTATCATGACTATTGTCTTTCCAAAACAGTCTTTGGAATATAAGACAACATTTAACATCCATAACAATTGTGTGTAGCACACAGTAGTTGGCAGGTATATAAGTAACATTAGAGTTATCACACTTGACCTTTTTTGTATGGAGAGCATGAAAGATACCTAGAGAGCTCACAAGCTTCTAGCAGCTGAGTCTACCTGTATAATGTTCTCATCTCCAAGAACAATATAACTATGTTATTATTCAATATCTGATAAAATAATTAAGACTCACTCCCTGAAGGAGACACTGCGGGTATCCGGACCAGACAGTACAGACGCTGTCTGTGTCATGAAGCAGGACGTGTTCCCGTTCTCAAGGCCTGTCACTGTGTCAGTCCTCTCATCTAACTGAGAGCTAGATGTCACATAGCTGAAATGGAAAACATAGGTGTGAAATATTGAGTATTTTTTTTACTTTTTTTTTTTTTAATTGCGTTACACTTGCATGTTAAAGCAGTCAATATCAAAACATAGGATTTCACTTAATTCTTGTAATTTTATTACAGTGAAACTTGTATATAAAGACCACCCTGGGGACCAACAAAATGTGGTCCTTTAGTTATACACAGGTGGTCTTTATATACAGCTTCAATAACATGGAAAGTATACCACTGGGGACCTGTAAAATGTGGTCTTTATAAGCAGGTGGTCTTTATATACAGGTGGTCTTTAGAGCAGGTTTGACTGTATTATTACTAAAACAAACTAGGATGTTGAGGGCACCTGTTAAGAAAAGACAATTTTAGTATGAACTGGTTATTATTTAATGCTGCATGAATTTCATTCAAAATAATTAATGTGAACCAACATCAGAATCTTGTATGACTCTGAAGAATCTTTATATTTTATTTTTTTTTAATTTTGTGTGACAGTCCAGACATAACTGTAGCAGTTGGACACAGCACTGCAGATTAACCTGCAAACAAGTGGGTTACCAGAGATATAAAAAGCATTTAACAAAAAGGAGAACGCATAAGTTTCAATCATTCATCTCCAATGATTGATGAAACTATGCCAAAGTATTTCCCACCAAGCCCCGCACGCAACTAACAAAGCCATGCATTACCATATTTTCTCATGTATATCGCGAATATTTGGTACCAAAATAATCCATAAAAAGAGCGATTTTGCGTTATACACGAGATCAAAATCAGAACTAATTTATTCTTGGTTGCTGACTGTGTTTGACTGTCGATGATCTCGTGTCAACTGATCAACACTGATCAATAGACAATACCCCGGCTCTCATCGCGCGTGATTCCATCTCACCTGTTTGGAGTATCAAAGAGCAATTTTTCGGTCACAGACAGCCATACCAGCAACATAAAATCCCCGAAAAGTTATTGACATCATCATTAGGTGTTAGTTTTAGCTAAAAAACAAACAACAAACTCTGTTTCACTTGAATTTTAACACCAAACGATCTCTGCATCTCTGTAAATCCACCATTTTCCCGGTATACGCAAACGTGTGCAAAACATAAACAAACTCACCACGCAGAACTGTGCCTCGTATCAACAGCCGAAAATACCTGGATGGAACCCTCAAAGTAAACCCAAAAGCACTGAAATACACAGTCAGTCTAAAGTGGGTTTGAGAGTTTGGTCTACATTTCTTTCACCGGATGGGGTAATGCGCGGGTCATGCGGGGTTGAAAAGGTAATGTATGCAAGCAGACTGCTGTTTTGATTTGCGGCAACGAAGGACGCTGTTTGGAACACAGGCGCTTGAAATGTGGATAAAACTGTGATATTTAGTCAGGCATTTGGTGAAATAAATAATCACTGAAGGGAGTTTGTTGTTTGTCACCATTGGATCCTATAAAAAATACGAATGGGGGCAGAAAATTCATAGAAAAGACGAACTTGTGAATTGGCGAAAATACAGGGTTTTCAGCATACGGCTCCATTATAAGCATTATAAGACGAGTTCACGGTACATGTATATTCGGGACTTCGAATTTTTCCCAGTTTTAGGCTGGGTTTTTCCCTATTCGCGGTATACTCGGAGTCGCGATATACACGAGAAAATACGGTAATCTTAAAATAAATGTTCAGCAGTAGACAAAATTGCACTTTGAGACCAAATTATGTAGTTATTGTAATCAACGTAAGTCTTAGATAAAAGGTTTTACAACAGAGAAATGACTGTTCTTGTAAAATTTTAAATTTAAGTAGTCATTCAAAATAAATCATTATTTTTCTAAGTTATTATTAAGTTAACTAACAAGCACCAACATACATGTACACTACACAAAAACTTTTTTGTGTAGTGCATATATGCTATGCGTGCCACAGTGCATATACATGTACGCACTACACAAAAAAGTCAAGGATATCTAATATCCTTAACTTTTTTTGTGTAGTGTATGTATATGTGTATCTCAAGTAAAGCCCGGTATCCTATACTGACTGGCTGAGATCAACCTCATGCAGCAGTTCGTCATCCTCAGACAGCTCGCTATCTGACTCGTCTCCCGACTTCGGCGGCTGCCATTCGTTCCACATCTGTTCTCGTCGCCGCTGTAACTCCTTCTGCTCAGCCTCCATCTGCAGGGGAAGAGGTCCAGAAACCCCTACATTCAGGCAACAAAATGCTTTCTGCATGTGCTCCAGGCAGAGATAATAGAAGTATGGCACGTACAGTCTCTTTGAGCTGGTCTATGCAAGGAAGATACAGTTTACTGTGAAAAAAAATAGAGAAAAGTTAAAAAAAGTGCAAACAAAATAAATTAGTTGATAGTTTTCAGTTCATGTAAAAACAGCACTAATGGTATGTCAACTAGGTAACACAATTTAACCCTTCCATCTCATCGGCCATTTGAGCTATCTGGATGATTGACACTTTAAGTATAAAAGTCTCACTGAACATGCTGAAACTGTGAATATACTTTCTATCAATCTAGTAACTTTTGCAGTACTTTAATGGGTAAAAGTGTTTCTTATATTTTATTTTTAGAAAATGCATGTGAAAGCAATGCACAATTTGGATAGGTATTCAATTAAACAATGTGGTTTGAGCTACATGTACTTTTAATAAAAGAACAGAATATGATGACAATAAGTACAACTGATTGTCACATGTCATTTTTCTTACCCGTGCTTTATTTTCTCTCTGCAACACTTGAAACAAGCCATAGCCTAACTTCACAGACTGAACCATGTCTCTGAAAAAGGGCATTGTGAAACACTGAATTAATTCTGTTGGAAAATGAAATTCATCTTGGACTTAAACTCCCCAGAGAAAATGCTTTCTGGCTGACACTACTCACACAAAGTTATCTGCAAAGCAAAAAATAAAATATGTAGTAAAAACTTGATGTTACCAAGAGAGGTAATGGGTCACAAAACCTTGGAGGATGTACTGAATAGATTTCTTAAAATATTCTGCAAAATGTTCACGTCAGTACTAACGGTACCTTCTCTTACAAATGTACATGTACATGTACTAATGTTTGACTACATACTAATACTGTACAAAACAATAATCTTCAAAATGACAACCCAATTAAGTGGTCTCTCATTTATTAGGCTAGGCCAACAATACCTTCCATGACCAATCTCTTGCCCCAGTGTGTTGAGACCAGTTCTTGCTTTTCTCAGCATAAAGTTTGCCGTTGTCTGAAATGAGTCAGAGTACAATGCGTTGTGGTGCATTGCTGCAATTTCATTGTTCCTGGTGGATTTGCGAAAGCCAGATAAAATATAACAGTTTTTACAGTCTAACCCCTTGACATTAAGCTGCTTTGCAGTTCTATTTATGGACATAAGCTAACTGTATGAACATTTTACATTTTCTGTAATCCAGTATAGAGATAAATGTACTGTAGGTGGCTTACATTGTTCTGACTGGGCTGGTGTAACTGGAAGGATGCATCTTCATCATCCGAGGAGTCGGAGCTACTGCTCGAGTCCAGGGACTGATTCTGTAACAACAGCATACAAAAAGATAGGCTTAGAAATAAACACTACAATGATGAAAGGGAAATACAGTGGTCCATCTATTTTAAGACCACTCATGGGACCAAGAAAAGGTGGTCTTATATTGCAGGTGGTCCTAAAATAAAGGTAATTTGACACAGAAAATTGCCCTTTGGGGCCTAATCAAGTGGTCTTATAATCAAGGGTGGTCTTAAAATAGAGGGTTGTAAAATAGAGGACTACTGTAGACTGACAGGGGGAAAACAATCGCATGTACATTAGAACTGTTGTGCTATTCATGTGGCAACCTGCATGCACCTATTCAGTGTGATATCCCTGGGCAATTTTTTTTTCATATTATCATGATTATCAGCCTTATAATAATCAAACTGATGACATTTAAAGCTAATTAATGTATTGATGTTTCTGGTTTCAGTCTTACTTTTATAAGCATATAGATTTTCTCCAGATTTTGGTAATCTCCGTAACACAAGCAGTTTAACACCATATTTAAATCCATACTTGTGTATTTAAAAGACAAGACCACTGCCCTGAAAGGTACAATTGAAGGCAGGCTTGAATTCGTCCCCACAAAGTATAAGGATGGATGAGTTTAGGGTTGCATGATGTATGGCTTTAGGGCATATACCAGCTGTCATCAAACACTAACAGAAAATCTTAATATAATATGGAGAGTTCAACTAAGCGATACTTTATAGAATGACCTTTGGCAAACTTGAAAGGTTGAAAGTGACTTATACCTTTAACCTTACATGTACCAGTAACTCAGTTTTATGCCAGGATGAAATCTAATAAAAAAAATCTCTGTCTTATTTTAAGCATACAGATTTGTATTTTATTGGAGGGGGGAGGGGGACAAAGTTTCTGGTGTCTTTCTGGACAATTTTGTTATTTCGTTTGTTGGTTGTGCTCGCACGCTATTTAACATATCACTTCACATAATATCCAACTGGTCACCTTTTAACAGCCCTCCCCAGCCTCAAACTGAGATCCAATATTGGGTTAACAACTAATTCTAATTTTCTACCCCAACTGATCAGCAAACCGGATTCACCAATGTATATCACTGTATATGTATACCCAAAAGACTATACAGGTATATCTTCTCTCTAACACAAGTGCTGACACATCATTCAACACCAACTTGTCATAAGAACCCTATACAATATAAACATACACATGCAGTAAGAATTGGCAAGGCTAGGTACTTGATAGAAACTGTGTATGCAGTTTATCATGTTGTTCTGTGTGCTTTATGAAGATATAAACATGAAAGATAATACGCATGAGAGGGTTTTTATAGCAGTAGGAACCATTAAATCCCCAGTCAACATGCTGCCATTCTGCGTAAACCGTGCTAATGCAGCAAATCCTCGGTGCGGCCAATGTTTACCTGCGCGCCTGGACAACAATAAAACACATCGACCAAGCCAAGCTATAAGTGTCTATCTCTCATCAATAATTCAATATAGACACCCGACACTGCCAAGTCCGCTTTATAACCTGTTATAAAGAACAGGGCAGGATAAGAGTAGCACCGCACGCAGGACAAAGAAAATCCCGAAGGTGGCCTGCACCTATAGTGTCATGCATCATCAAAGTTACCGTTATACCTGAGCATGAGGGGGTACCGACCATGCCTTTATCATAGAGTCTCTAAATTAAAAGCATTGCAAGGCTACTCCACAGGACACCTGTGTATCAAGCATAGATCTGATTTTTCATACCGAGTTAGCTTGCATGGAGATGAAGGCTATGCATGTACCTTTGGACTTTTTTCGCAAAAATTTCGAAAAATGTAAAAGTAACCACTTTTTCAATATATGGAAGATCACCAAAATTTATGTATTACCCAATATTTCCTTAATAATGCCATATTATTATTCATGGAGTTTGGTTAAAATCAGATGAAAATTCTGAGAATTGAGAGAGTAACATGCCAGGGGTATGAAAGTTTTGCGGCGGGATCGATGACTACTGGTGACCATTCGATAGGTAAAAATACCAACTTCGTATTGGTGTCCAACAGCAACCCATGTACTGAGTGATGTATATGGCCTAACCCTGTGTCATTGTGAAAAACAAGGCTTTAAAATATGACTGACCTTAACTTTGATCTATTGTCACCCCACAGTTATCAAGGTCAAACCTGTCAAACTTAAATGTGCGGTTGACATGCTATCCATATGACATCCTATCATAACATTCGACAGCAGGCAAAATAATCTAACTTATAATGCTATCTCCAGATATATGTAACGATGTGTCTTTAATACTGACCGACCTTTCAAGGTCACCCAAATTCCAATGCAATGGTGTGACTGGGTGAAAGGCTACTAGCAATTCAAATTACTTGTCAAAATCAATGGGCTTAAAATTTGGATCCCTAACTCGCACCCATTCTCAGGTGCTCTTTTTCAAAGCTAAGTATTTTTTTGAGATGGGGAGGTACTGTTTCTTAAATCTAAGCAATTTTGACATAGGGTTAGAGGGAAGCTTTTCACAAAAATGAAACAAAGAAGTAGATTAGATAAATATATTTTGGAGATGAGGAGATTTAATACAGCCAGTATCGATTGCTTATTTTGAGAAAACTACATTGACCTTTTTTGTATAAAAAGTGTAAACAAACATTTACCGGTATATATACAAGATCTAAATGTGCTAACCTCATCCCATTGTCCTAGGGCATGGAGAATTATTTTCTTCTGATCCAGGTAGAAAGGATCTCCTATCCCTTGATACGGCTTGTAATTCACTGACCGGAAACCCTGAGAGGTCATCTGGGCATAGCGGCGTTTATAGTTCTCCTGTCGGACATCATTCCGCGTCGGGACGGTTGGATTGAAGATATTCGAACCTCGCGCCTGTATCTTGATACCCTTCTGGGAAGGGATCGGCAAAGGTTTACCCTGGACATAGCTCCGCGGGTCTTTGCCAGAGGCTGGCATGATGCTGCAGTAATGCTACTCCTTCATTTGACAAATGCTGCTTGTTAAAAAAGGTGCTTCAGATAATTTCAGCACCTGAAATTAAGAAATTGAAATCCTTTATTTTTTTTGGTATAAAACAGAGTGGCAACTGATATAATTCATATATGGTGAACAGTAATGCAAAGGCCAGAAATTTCACAGCAAAGAAATGCTAAACAAGTTGCACGTGAACCAGCCTTCAACACGATAATTACAGCAAGTTTAAAAAAGTCGCAGTTACCACTCCATAAGACGTGATATAAATTATGTAATTATTACACTGTATTCTTTACCCTTCATGACAGCCAGGTGTGAGGGTAAAAGCATTAATACATATAAATGTCAATGACCTGCTGACACTTCAGTAAAGTCAATGCATATTTGTATCACTTTCACACTCAAGAGGTTTGAAGCATCATTTGTAACACTTGTGGAACACACATGGCCTTCAAGTATGTAAGCAATATGTGTAATGCATGATAAAAACAATGATATGATAACATGCTGTATATTACAGATATCAGATTGATCAGACAATTTTGGTCAAAAAAACCCAAACAACTTGAGTCTGAAAATTATCTTTGCGGTAAGAAAATAATCATTAGCAATGGAGTATCACTTCCAGACAACACTTGATAAACCGGGCCCCAGGTCGAGCGACTGGAGATCACTTCAAGATATTTATATATATTAATGATATACTCCAGTGTACATGTATATCATGTACTTACTGTGGAAAGGAACGAAGTAATACAAGTATCCATTGACACTGCTGAAGTGTCAGATACAGTGGAGTCATTCTGAGCTCAAAATTCAGCATTTCACAATGATAAAGCCATCATTCTGGGTGTCAAAATCAGCCTGCCCACTGTAGCCACACAAGGGTCAGTTTTAGGTCCAATTTTATTCCTAATTTATGTTAATGACATAGGAAATGTTACAAAAGAAAATAATGAAAATGTAACGAAATTATTTATTCTGAGCCCC
>JAAUYG010065939.1_pt1 | contig 10705 bp, 9 predicted proteins | sample 7278091 | NCBI WGS metagenome assembly JAAUYG01 (sample SAMN14350201, study PRJNA611818) | marine sediment metagenome | isolation source: surface marine sediment (0.6m) | place: French Polynesia: Moorea | collected 2018-08
CCTCCATGACAACGACAACGACGACACAGACGTGACTCCATAAGGCCGCTTTTTACAGCGCGGCCTAAAAAACACTATTTGGCTCCATAATTAATGCTTGTTTGTGCAGTTACAGTCAATTTGCAGAGAAGACTGCGAGGGACAAGTGGCAATACGACGGAGATTACGGCTCCAGTCGCAATTTCTGTGTCACATAAATCATTTCTGCCCAAAGCCACTGTGGGTAGATTTCTAATTGTTTCTTTTGAAACAGTAAATTTGGAAAGGTTCATGCGTCAAAAAGTCAACCACCTCAGAAATGAAGTTCTTTGCTTTGCTCCGAATCGTAGCTTTTGACTGCATAGAACTCCTCAACTACTGAAGCGTTTTGTTGCACATCTTGACAAAGATCGCCTTTCCAAATCCCCTGAAAAACTTGATCAGGAGATCGTTTTCAAGATCTTATTTTTGCCCCAGGAAATCAGGCTGAAACACAAATCTGGACAACACTACACATTGCTGAACTCAATGTATAAATGCTGATGAGCTCACCTCAAGAAGCCCGCATCTTAAAAGATGCACAACATACCTTCGAGGTGAACTTAAATCTTACACAAGGGATTATCTGTGTCAAGGATCTAAAGTCAGTTCCATACAAATGACGATCTGTCAACGCAACTTCAATGTCATTGCTCCGTGTTGGAATCCAAACTGAACACCGAAGTTAAGGTCTGTGTCAATGTGTAAAATCTTCACTGTGTGCCCTCTAAGCAATTCCATAAGATACAGATGAAAGGTGCACAATACCAAAAAAAGAAACTTGCCACACAACTTACTGCTTTCAATGGAGCCATGCTACACAACAAATGTGGCACTCTAGCATCAATCTATTCTTTTCAAACACTTTCAGTCTGGTTTTGTTTTCCGTTTTGTGTAGCCCCAAACAAAGAAAACTTCAAACACATCAGATTGCTGTCGAATTACTGAAGGGAAGACTCCCAAATCTTGTGCCTTCCACAAAACAGTGCCGACGAGATAGCAAAAAGTTCCACAAACGAGAAAAGTAATGCATTGTCAACATGTTTATTTCTTCTGTACTAAAATAGCACTGAGATACAAGCGTAAAAGCTGTTCTTTAACAAGTACATATTTAGTTGCCCTTCACAAATGAGGTTCTGTTACTTTTAAATATCCACCGTGCTTTTTTACATAGCTGATTTTACGTGTGATTTTGTCGCGCAAAATGTTCAATCACAATGTACACGACCGCTACACATCTGGAATACTTCTGTTCTGTACAGGTTCTTGCAAGGTCATTGATCCATCAGACATATTGAAAACGAGATTTCAAATTGTCATGCCGTACACAGCCATGTTTCCAGCAGCAACCCTGCTTGTCCTACAAGAATTACATTTCTTTACATGCGGGACTAACTTTGATCACTCGTACATCAGCCAGAATGGCCAACCTGCAGAAGGGATTACGCCGGGAGGTAAGGGTGGAGGGGTGGGAAGTTCGACATCAAATATCAAGTGCTAAATCATAGAGACAGAGACAATTTGTGATAAAACATTTCAACCACTATCACAGCAAGAAAGTTTTGATAGTTGCACACGAGTGGTACATTCCGTGTTCACTAGTCAGGTTGGAGGCATTCAGTTGATTCTGCCAGACTAGTTCTTTCATGTATTTACAATCACATAGCTAATATCCAGTGTGGTGTCGTTTATATTTTCTTCAGTAAAAATGCCACTAATGAACAACAAAACTAAACAACATAAAATCCCCACAAATGTCCTTCAGTTTTTAACAGATGATGTCAATTCTATCTCTCGAATAAATAGTGGAAATGCGGTACAACACAACGCTTCAGTTTACAAGTCAAAATCTCAACTAAAAAGCCAAACTAGCTACTTTTGATAAAATTTGACATCAACCAAAACACAACAGATATTCAACAGGTTAATTGCTGACAAAAAAAAAAAAAAAATCAAAATAGAAAAGGGAAAACACGGATGGCACGTTTTCTGGACAATAACACAGGACAGAACGGACAATCTTTTCCTCAGATATGTTAGCCATTTTTTGACATGTACCACAAGGACAAAAACACACTTAGAGATTGAGACAGGTTCGTAATGGAATCTTTACTCTTTAGAGATCGTTGAAGTCTTGTCTGGGGGTTTATCACATTCTTTCAAGATCCTCAGAACAAACCTTTTGTGTCAATCTTCAAGCGTGACCATTTCCAATGGTTGTTCCGCTAACGTTACGAAAAAAGATTTTTACACCTCTCTTGATCAAGTACAAGAGCTACGCGCGAGTATTGTCCTCCCTACTTCAGTACTCACACACACATTAAAAGCCACAAATCAGCGCAAAACGTACTTGTAGCACCATGAAAAGCTTGACTGATAATTTCGATAGAAACAATCAATTCTAATAATTACAGCTCACTAATAATTAGATAAAAGAAAATCTTGTCGAAAGCAACATGGTAAAATAACTCATAAAAACAGATGGCAAGGCTCTATGCTTGAAGAAAATGTTACATCCAGATCACGTTTTACGCAAAGTAATGTTCACATCGATGCGTTGCTGAAAGCTTTAAAAGCGCAGATTAGTTCCTGTTTGTACATTTTGATTCTATTTGCAGAACACAGACAAAGCTCAATCTTTTGCACGCAAATAACACTCGCATTTCTCGGAAGATTTGTCCTTGTATTTTCGGTGTCTGTTTTTACCGCTGTGCAGCACCGGTGCAATCAAAGTACATCACTGTATGAGCTCAGTTGTACCATTTTTAACTTCGTGGCACAACTCATCTACAGTCAGGGCAGTGGAATCAGCGTTCACTAGTCATTGTGACTACAGTCGGGTGTTTCTTGGGGTGCGAGATGTTGAATACTGAGCGGGGTGAACACGCAGTGGTCGCAGTGAGTGGTGATTTACACGGGCGGGGGTCCGTCCATGTAGCGCAACATGGGGTCGAAGGAGCGCTGGAAGTTGTTACGCAGGACGCAGCTGAAGTCTTCCTCCGTCATGGGCACGAGGCAAGCGACGCCGAGCAGCAGCAACATCAGCGCCTGGATGGGCAGCGAGGTGCGCATGACGCGACGCCACCACCCGGCCACCAACGCCTCCTCGTCCTCGTCGTACTCGCGGTCCGGCGCCCACACCCCGGCCGCCGCCGCCGCCCCCTCCGCCTCGTCGCCTGGCGCCGGCCCCGCACGCCCGCCCCACCACCACGGCCTCGCCCGCTCTGCCGCCGCCGCCGCGTCCGCGCCCAGGTCCGGCTCATCACGGTGTCGCACGGCGGAACTGCAAAACAAACCAACTTCATCACTCGCTGGGCCACCACTCAGACAACTGCACCGTTCCTGCTGCTTTTCCTTGTTGATCTCTTGTTGGTCAAAACACATCGAGCCAACTTTTTTCGAAGCCTTTACGAGTTCTTACCTTCCCTATATTCACAAACCAGGGGGAGATTGGCAACTCGGAGAGGCCCCCAAAACTCGGCCTGATGTGTTGTATCAGGCATGTGACAGTTCAGTTTTTTTTTCCTTTTGGCCAAAAGTTTTCATTCAAAAGGTGGCGCGTGGTGTGAACAATTCATGAGAGTGACATCTCTCTTTTTTCCTTGTCCTTTATGGGATGAAATGGTGGATGCTTGAAACGCCTTGCATATAGGATGGACAATTTCACCCACAAATGCCATCCAAACTGTTTTAAGAATGCTTCAAAAATACTTTTCAATTTCTGCACAGATTTGAGGACACTTTCCAAGAATAAAGCATTCAACTTGTTTTGAGGGAAGGAGACAAGGTTAGTTTCTTCAATCCTCCTTTTATCAAAGACAATTTTCAACACATTTGAAAACATATCTTGGCAAATGTTGTGTGCACACAAATGCAGTGTTGTGAATAGGTTCTGAAGAGAGTGCACTGTGCAAATGTTTCCTTGTTGACAGTTTTCAGCTTTCACAGGGACAGAAACGCGAGTAAACAAGCATGTCTTTGAGATGACTTGTCACTCCACAATTACAAGACACTTTCCTCGCACAAGGAGCTGTTTTCTTCATTCGAAGAAAAAAAACAACTGATCTCATTTTAAACGTCAGTAAAATCATAACAAGCTGCAACAAAACAAAATGTTGCAAACATTTATGCGAATAGAAGCTTTCTGAGGAAGCAATGAATAGGCATGCAGAAATCATCCACACATCCAAGCTCCACAGCAGACGTATCCTTGCATCATGACCCTCAAGAGAAGATGCATTTTTGTTTTTCAGAATTTCTGGCTCAGTGCTTTCTTTCATAATTGCAATTTTAACTTCAAAGATTTTCCGTATTTTTTTAATTGGTACAAAAATGAATTCAGAAGGTCCAGCTTGGAAAACAACGATCACATTTGAAGCCAGTGATATCAATGGACACAAAACAATTGTTTTTCAGTGAGAACCAAGTTTGAAACAAACAGTGTGGGGCCACGCTGTGTTGTTCTTCCTGATCGGCAGTTTTCTGGGCGTCTTTTTGAAACTGACACAACGCACCAAACAAGCATTCTGGAGTCCACGACAATCATGAAGCCTCGCACACACACTTTCAGTTTGATCTCCACAAAACGACATGTTCTCAGTTGAAACACATCCACACAATGAAACTAAACAGATTTTCAATGCGAAAATAAATTTAAAACAAAAAAAATGTCAAACACAAACAAAAATGTATGAAGCAACGGAGTGGCAACTTAAAAGGCAAAGACTTTGGAGACAGCAGGGAAGAGGAAAAAGTTCAGACGAGTTGAGCACTATCATGCTTGGACAAGCGAGTTTTTTTTTTTTGGGGGGGGGGTGTTGGGGTTTGTGACAAGACGGCATGCAAAATTTCTGACACAACAACAAAGAGGCACTGGCTGGCATGACCAGAAGACTTGAATTTCTTGCGTGATTGCAAATTGCGTACGTCATGCCTGCCAGTAGCCTCCAGGAGATGTGTGTGGACTTGGAACTTAAAAAAAAATGTCTTGAAGAAATTTGGTCATGCAACTGAATTTGGACGGGTGACGGCAAAAAAAGGGGGCAAAAAAGCAAATCAAGCGGAATGAACTTCACTGATGAATGAATGTGAGAAAAGAAATCTTGATTGGATCTACTTGTTCACTGCTTGACTGGGACTGGGACAGTGGCATGCAAAGTAGTTTCACTGAGAAACTTCCTACTTCCATGCAAAGCAAGGCTTTTTGCTTTGTGTCTCTTGTTAGTAGCTTTCTTGCTTGGTAAAGTGAATAAAACATAATTACTTGTCCGTTTCTGGTTCGTTTCCTCTTGAAGAAACTCCGGCACCGGGCTACAGGGAAAACAAGGCAATGTGACTGGTTAATCATTTGCTCACGTGACCCCAATCTGATTGGCCGCACTCACGAGATCACTGGCCAATGAGATGTGGGTCAATAATTTAGATTCACCAGACTGTGAAGATGTTCTAATTGATCAAGTCTATGTGTGCACAATCGTGGTTTGGTTCATCAAGTAGCTGTCCTTATCCAGTGTACCTTACAATTTGTACAAGCAGTGGGTGTTAAGTTGAAGCACACAAGAAACATTCCCCTCCAGGTAACAGAAAACACGTGGATTTTGACACCAAACTACATTTCAGGACTGGAAACATTGTTTACACACCGAAAAGCCCCAGAAGACAACGAAGAACCAAGAAGTTCAAAGTTACAAGAACAAAGACCCTGCAGAGATATTTTTCCTGCACTTATGAATTCACAAGCAGATTCCCTTCTATGCTGATGTTCTGTGAGCATTTTGTTGTCAGTTTTTAGACAGTCTGTTGATCTTTACACTTGTTGCAAGTCCAGAGAGGAAGCTCATCACACCACATTAGTGCAGCAGACCCACTGACCAATCTATTCTATCAGTTCTCATCTCCTCGGTTTCCGCTTCACCAGAACAATCGCTTAGATCACTATGAAGCGACACGTAACACTGCGCGGACGTTTTCCTTCACAAAATTGATTTCTTGAAGTGACCAAGTGCTAGAACGTCTTGCAGAAAGTTCAGACGATTTCAATTTATGCCATTGTATTTTGTGCACGTGAGGTAATGTTGTACTCAGATTGATCAAACAGTCGTGCAACATTTTGTACTCGACTACAAATAGAAGTTCGTGTCACTACGTGAGGAAGAAAACACAGTACTTACAGATCTGGGAATTCTTGGCAGTCTGCTGAGGTACTTTCTTGTCTGAAAACCAAAGAAATTGTAAACATTTACATCATACAACAAAAGAATATCACCAGAAATCATTTCGTGTGCTGTTTTGTAATTTCCAGTCGCACGAACTGGTCACCCAATAGACGGACTGGTCCAGTGTGAATCCTTCACAGAACAAAAGCGATCAAACAGACTTACGGTGTCATCGCGTTCAATGCCGAGACGCTGCTCTATCTGTCCCATGTTGTACAGAGTGGCCGCCAGGAGGTCGCACAGTCTATCCTCCAGCTCAGCCAGTCGTTCCTTGGCGACAGCTGCTTCCCGCGCGTTACCCGCCGCCTCCAGATGGGCAGCCGCCTCTTGCAGCATCGCGTGACTATCCAACAACCCTTCCACCTCAGATCTCAACCCTTTGAGTCTGTTGTACTGCGCGCCTAGTACTTCCTTACTGGCGTCAGTATCCACGGGTGTGATGGCTCTGAGCTTCGCCTCAGCTGAATCTGTCTGGAGCTGCAGGTCCCGGATGGCGGCCAACAGTCCAGATCCGGAGCCCAGGGCTCTGCGTAACTGCTCCATCCAGTCGCTGGCGCGACTACTGAGCGCGTCGAAGCGGTTGTTCATGTGGTTCAGTCGGTCTCTCAGGTCGTTCGCCTCGGGCGTGTCCTGGTTGAGGAACGCCTTACTCAGCAGGTTCAACGACAGCACGATCGGCTTCTTGTTCTCGATTTCGTTCATGAAATCCTGAAATCAGAAATGGGGAACATTTTCGACTCAGAACACAAATGTCAATTGTGCTTGGTGACAATGATAAGAAATCAGCACCCATCCCAGGTGGCGCGAGTTCTATGAATTGGAACCATCAGCCCCATTTGAACTTTTTTGCTCATCTGGACTGAAGTTCAACCCTTGTTCATTTCAAAGTCAGCAGGAATAAAGGCAAAATGCTGGGTGTACAAACCTTGTGGTCGTTGATTGCCTTGACTAGTTTGAGTGTGCTGGTCGGAATGACTTTCTGATTGGCCATGTGCCTCTCAGCGTCGTCCAACCAGTGCAGAGTATTGTTGAGATCGTTGCGGAATTGCGCCCACTGCTGGCGGTTCTTCTGCAGCCGGTAGTCCTTCTCTATTGTCTGCGGCTGCAGCAAGTCGTACTTGGACAGAATAGCTGGAACGAGAAGCACAATACAACATCTCGTCAAATCACAAGAAACGCATACGGCACCATTCATGTGCTGTTTTTATGGCATTCTCAAGAAAAATCAAGGATTTTTTTTTTTTTTTTGCATTCTTTTTTTTCAGAAAACTGACCATGAAAAATGAATTTTTACAGTTGAAGTTGAAATAGCCAAAGTCATTGTGCTATGTAACCCTCACTTGTAGGATACGGATGTACATCCAGTTGTAAATTCATTTGTACAGCTGAAGGTAGCAATGAAAAGTCTACAGGGACTCACAGTGTATGAGATGCACTTCGGACGGGTCCAGATGCGGCAGTCCGGTTTCCGCGCAGATCTGTTTCTCCAGGTTGCGGATGGCCTGGACGCTGTCCTGGCAGGAGTTAAGCAGCTTCTCGTAGCCGTCGGGTCCGGATTCAGTCCGGGGTCCGGTGGGGGTGTCGGAACCTACCATGCGCTCGGTGTACTGCAGGCAGTCCTTGACCTGCTCCAGCGCGCGCTCCAGGTCGAACAGGTACGCGTTGACGCGCGCGCGAGACGCGGGGTCGTCCGCCACCGCCTGACGCACCAGCTTCCACTTCTCGTCCCCGTCCGGCTCTGCACGAGAAACAAGAACATCCTGTTGCACTCTTTTGAGCAGAGGACATGGTCTTGCACTTTCACCCGCAACAGCGCAGTTGCACAAACGTTGGTTCCCAGCTATTGCAGAGGTCACACACAAAAGTGGGAACGCGACTAAAATAACTGTTAGCACACAGACGGTTTGTGACAACTTTTTGGCAGCGTTTGACAGAAATCGACCAAAAATTCTATTTTTTTTCCACGGGGGAAAATAAAATCACAAAGGTTTTGTGCCTGTGGTTTTAATTTATAATTTATTTGTTGGTGTATGTGACGTACCTTCGCGGTCCTCAATGGGTGACAGGTCGGGTTCGTCGGCGCCTTCCGGTCCGTTCTGTCTCTCGGCCGGGGGACTCGCGCCGTCAGGCGGGGCGCCTAGGTCGGTCGCAGCGGCGCCCACATCAATTGCTGAGGGACTTTCACCGGCCGCATCAGCCCTGGTGCCTGGGCTGGCAGGGGGACTGACGCCAGGTTCAGCCCTTGGACTGGCAGGGGGACTGACATCAGCGCCTGGGCTAACAGGGGGTTTGACGTCTAGTTCGGTGCCTGGGGTGGTGGGGAGACCGACATCTGGCTCAGCGCCTGGGCTAGCAGGGGACTTGATCTCAGGCTCGGCGCCAAGATTAACAGGGGGCTTGACATCAGGCTGAGTGCCCAGACTAACAGGGGATTTGATGTCAGCCCTGGCGCCTGGACTGGCAGGGGGACCGACATCTGGCTCCGCGCCTGGACTAACAGGGGGCTTGACGTCTAGTTCGGTGCCTGGGCTAACAGGTGAACTGACATCAGGCTCAGCGCTTAGACTGACAGAGGGCTTGACGTCAGGTTCAGCCCTTGGACTGGCAGGTGGACTGACATCAGGCTCTGCACCTGGGCCAACAGGGGGCTTGACGTCAGGTTCCGCGCCTGGAGTGGCAGGGGGGCTGACATCCGGACTGGGTTCGGGACTGGCGTCCAGCAGGGCGTCCAGCTCGTCCAGGTCCCAGTCGACGAACCCCGGGACGACGCCTCCTGCTGCCGCTGCTGCGGGCCGCGCGGCTCCCGTAGAGTCGGCCTCGTCCACCGTCTCCTGCGGTGCGGACCCCATCGCTCCCGGACTGTACTTCACCGGCTGTAAAACCCAAGCACAACCGTCATTATCAGACAGTGAGAAAAACCCCTGGTCGGGCTCTTCCAGAACAAAGGGGCAGGCAATTTGTACAGTTGGCCTAAAGTGTGTGAAGGAGAACATTGTCCCATCTCGAACCCCAAGACACAGACCAACACAAACAAGAAGCAGTGCGCAGATCTACACTGGGTGCGACGTAATTTGTGACATCATTCATGAGATCCCGATCCCCGTTGTGTCAAACCACGAAAGTGCGATTTACGGGACAAAACACAATAAGGGCCAGATACGTGGAGGCAGAGTTTTTCTGTTCAGATTGATAGGGCCTGCCCGTACACCGCAAGTGTCATCGGAGGCCAAACAACGCTTCACAGAAAATGTGTGCACTTCGTTTTGAGCAAATCAAAAGGCACAGAAAAGTAGACACAGAAGGATAGAAATTAGAAACAGACAAACAACCGAAAAAGACGTCACAAGTCACGACAAGCAAGACAAAAATTAGATGCATTGCAGAAAATGTTTCAGTTTGAATCACTTACATCGCGAGACACTTTGTGAGGTTTCTGAGTTGGTCTAGGGACGTGCGGTTGTTTGTTAGTGAGGGAAGGCAGATCAGCAGCACCTTCAGAGTTATCTTTTCTCACCCTCGACTGATAACCTCGCGCACCATGAAGCTGAAAACACGTTACCAGCCTCAAAATGTGAACGATAAGCAAAACAAAAGCACCAATGCTCAAGGAAGTCTCTACAAATCTGCTGCTACTACGTCTTGTCACAACTGGTGTTAGTAAGAGGCAACCAAAACGTTCAATAAAGCAAGCAGATGTTTGTGTGGTTCCTGCCAAACCACCCAACCGGCGTCTTCCGAAATTTCTCCCAAAAGACTCGATTTTAGACGTGTATTTTAGTCAGTTCGCCTTTGGAGAACAAGACACATCCCTGGTGTGCAAAAAGCCTTGCATGCTGGTCGCATATTCCCTTGGCGATACAAAGACTACCTTTGGAACTACCTCTTCGCTTCAGCCTTGCTAACCCCCCCTCATCCAGACAGGACGCGTGATGCAGCGCGCCAAGAAACATAACGTCATGGAAACCACTGTTGCAAGTTGTGGTGTTCACACACACAACGTGCTGCAGCAGCAGCAAATAATGGAGGAGATACCCATTTTTTCACAGCGTGACGCATCATGCGTCCTGTGTAGATGGGGGGGGGGGAAAGGTGCGCAAAGCAACAAAACCTGAGTCACGTACCCGGCCCTTCGCCATGGACGCCGCCTTCTCGCCGCTGGCGATCAGTTTGGCGAGGACGGCGTTGAGCAGCGCGTGGAAGGCGTCCAGGTCGTCCTGGGTGCGCACGCACTCGGGCGGCTCGCTCTTCTGCATCAGGTACAGCCCCGCCTTGTCCACGTACTCCAGGCGGTGCGCGTTCTCCTGCAGCGCAGCCTTCGTGTCCTGCAAACACAGGTCCTGTACTTGTAGCTCCAGAAAGTTGCTATGTACCTCCAGGGGGATGAAGGCAACAACAGACCAGATGGTTTTTGCATGACGCACATTTGGGGATTTTTTTGCACGACAGGAAATCTCAATTCATTCAATTGAACC
>JAAUYG010019407.1_pt1 | contig 10704 bp, 8 predicted proteins | sample 7278091 | NCBI WGS metagenome assembly JAAUYG01 (sample SAMN14350201, study PRJNA611818) | marine sediment metagenome | isolation source: surface marine sediment (0.6m) | place: French Polynesia: Moorea | collected 2018-08
ATTACCACCTTAATCTGGATGTCACAAAAGAGTATTTGTTGGCGGCGGGGTTTTCCGCTGTCCCAGCGGTCTTTCTTGTTCACTGTTGCTTTTTAAATACTCAAATACCTCACTCAACAAGAGGCAGTGAATTCCCTGTAGGATGTACCCCCCCCAAAAGTTTGCTACAATTCTATATGTACTTTGGCCTTTACGAACTCAAAACCTGTATCCCCCTGTACATGTACATTTGCAACCCATTGCTGGTACTTACAGGCATATGCTTGCCGTCCATGTCACTGATGTAAACCTGGAACAAAGAAACAGAGTAACAGCATTATGTCACTTCTCAAACACTGATGAATACTCAAAATAAAAGTTTTGCATGTTAGTGTGTTACTTGGGTCTTAAACATGCTAAATCGGCATATAAAGCACTAGCTAGGATAGCGTTAGCTACCCTTACACTACTGCCGGGACTATGGTTGGCAACTGTCAATTTGAGTTGTCCCTTAAAATACAGGTTGCGTAATAGCATAGGCAGATATCTTATAAACAATATAAGTATGTGGTTATACAAATGCGATTTGATCGCTGTGGGCAAGATTCTGTGTTTTTGCAATGTGCCGGTACAATGTTTAGCCATGGTCAGTCAATATGATTGCTCCCGTTTGCTGGACATGCAAAGTGGCTGTTTGTGGCTTTTCACCATGTTTGCCGAGGCACTGGGTGTGAATTAGAACAGATCAACCTGGGGGTGTACATCTAGTTTTAACCTGGGGAACTTGTACACGTTAAATTCCAAATGTGACGAACTTCGACATGTTAAATGGATGGTCAGAATGCGTGAAAATGGAAATATTAGCGTGAAAAAAACTTCCGAGATACTGCTTCTGTGCTCTTCATTGCTGAAGTAGATAGGATTATTACTTGTATTAGTGCTGCAGGCGTATTACAGTGCTGCAGGGGAACAATGATCCACAGCATGCATGGCGCATTGTATTAAGAGGACAGATCAGTGACTTTTCTAATTAAGGGTGGACTGTGGACTCATTTTTTTTTTTTTTTAATTGCAACTAGCCATAAAGTGTATTTGCATTTTATAAGTACATAAGTGACAAGATAGTTATATTTTCTTGCATCAACAAGCTTCATAATTTGATTGAGTTCACACCCAATGGTTCCACCCGGGGAGCCTGGGCTATCTTCCCAGGTACTCAGCCCACAGAGCAACCCCGGCGCATCCCCAGGTGGCGGATAAGGGAATGACCTTAAGTTAAAGGTTAGCCAGCTACTTTAGTTGGCCGTGGACCATAGTGGGCATTACCTTGTTCATTGCTGGACGACATGTTGCCTTGGACTTTGCACTCATTTGACCATAACATTCTTTTCGAGTGGACTCTGTTTAGACTCATACGGCAGTTTACACCTGTTTTGGCACGGCATGACCCTTTTGGTGTTGATGTGCCGTTAAACTTTGATATCACTCTCACCCAATAGTTCCACACGTGCAATTACCCACTGTGATAAACTGTTACTCTGCCAGTACCTACATAAGCTGTGTGTCTAATTGTTCAGGATCGTATACATTGTATTCTCAAAATACAAAATGGCCCAAAAGCTATCTTCATTAAGAGCTGGAAGCCCACAATAAACAGTAGGGCATGGACACAAATGCAATGCTTCTGCACAAATTTGTCCGTCTGCTAGACACATACAAGGGACAAGGCGCAGATTGAGTAGTGAACTTAAGTACCTTTCTACACTGGTGTAATAGGTGGTATAATGTGAGATAAGATCTGCTCAAACTGAGCACATTTTGTTGGCAGTTTTTTAGTTTCCTTTCACTCGAGCTGGTGATGGTTTATAGTAACATCCTATGCAGTGCCCTACTTTCAGTTCTCTGATCAAAACTATTTTCTGCCAAGACTCAACTTACTAGATTTTCTAACTTGACCCAAATTTCATTCGATCTTCTATGGGTTTCAACTTTTATTTACCAAAGCTGGTTGAGGTCGTTGGTTTTTATATATTTTTTTTTTTGAACAAAGCCGGTAAGGGCAGCTGGGTTTTTAACATTCAGCCAAGTCTTTTCAGGCAAATTCAGGCGGTTTGGTTTGAACTTTACTTAATAAAGCCGGTAGCAGTGGGGTGGGGTCATTTATTGTAGACGTGTTCATGCCCTGCAAATGCTTTTCCTTCATTTCTTTCATGAAAGGATGGCCTTTATGTATCAGTCATGTATAGGCCAAGGGTAAAAGGGTAAATTTTTAGCAACCTGGGCCCCGAGTTCACAAAAACACTAAAAGTTTGAGTTTAATCACCAGTAACATCTAAGTAATGTGATTGGCTATTAGAATTTGACCCGAAACTTTCTGAGTACTTTTGAGAACTCAAAGCCATAGTAACTCCTCCATTTAGTGGCTATGGCCCTACTGGAACTATGGGTTATAGGCAGGATGCCAAATCTATTGATTATAACTCCGCTCGCTTCAAATCATTACTTTATGCAGATTCCGACAGGGATCAACAGCAGAGTCGGATTACCGGTGTTTTATCCCCCCAAAAACGCCTTAATCCCAAGAAATCGGTTTAGAACGATCCCCTCTAAAAAAGATCGTCTAAAATCCGATAGCCCCAGGTTTTCCCGCCCAACTCTACACAAAGAACGGCCGCTGTGCCGCCGCATTGTTCAGGTGACGTCGCTTAACAAAGGCCCCTGAAATCACAAGGCGGAACGGCCATTGTCCGTGTGCTGGCAAGGAGCGGCCCCGTCTATATTCTTCATTCAATTTTCCGACTCTAGACTAAACACACGTTTTCACAGCAGTGCTGCATTACGAACTTGGAAAAGAATTTACTGCGGATTTTTCCATCGTGTTTATGTGTTGCATACGGACGAAACGCTTTTAATTGGGACTTCTGATCGCCTTTGGCAAAGGACTACCATTTCTGGTCAAGGGTCGTTCAAAAACTTTTGTTTGGTGCGATAACACAACAGTTTCTTGTACAGCTGTACACAGGGCAGTATTTGACTATGGTTACATCTTTGAATAGTATTTACATATGTGTTCCTATTTTTTGTTTAATGATAGGACTAGTACAGGGATTTGACTCAATTATAGCTAAGCATCAATAACAGCTACTGCTGCCGGCTTTTTACCAGCTTTCATATAAACACTGCAGTTCATGACTTTTCATCTCAGTCTATAAATTTCAATGTCCAAAATTTTACCCAATTTTAGACCGTCCAAATGTAGGTTTACAAATCCCTGTATTAAACCCTCGTTTTGAAATCCAGAGCCCTTCACACCTCGGGTTAGAACAGTGCCAATTTCCCATTCTCTTGGAGCCACTTGTGGTTTATATTAAGCTGTGTGGATTTGCAAAATCGTATTGATTTCCTCTACCAAGAGAGACATTTTACCTAAAATTTTTCAAGTAATTTTGTATTCCACAAGCTCGGTTCCAAGAGTGGATTTGGATACTGGCCTCCTCCAAACCATTTAACTTTTTTTTTTTTAAATTTTAATCTGCATCTTGGCTTAAATCCACACTAAGAACCAGGCAGCCTCCAAGAAAATGAGACACGGACACACCTCAATTCCCTTTTTTAAAGTGCTCTTTATTTCATGCTGGCAAACCACAATATACATTGGCGCACACACCGCTCATCTATACACACGCATTGTACGCAGTTTCTTTTAAGTGCAAAGGCATCACAGTTGGTTTCTACAAGGCATACAGTAATACCATACATAAGTACACATCCAAAACACTTGAAACAAAGCACATTACGATGCATTTAGTTGTTTAAATAAGAAAAGGTCTTTTGGTACACGATATACATTTCTGAACATAAATGAAGCTCTCTCTTTAGTACATTTAGAATTACCGGTCTTTTGCACACAAAACATTCATAATATTTGGTGCGATAACACAACAGTTTTCCCTTCCTATACCCCACCTTCTTTGGCAGCCCATACGTATACAACGGATTGGAAGCTCAGATATACTGCAAGGAATTGTAACTCCACGCTCAGAGTCCGTTGGAATGGTTTGATATCGTGCTGTATGATAATCGTGACAACGTCCCTTCCCTAACCCACTGAAAAACATCCCCCCTGTCAGCTCAAGCCAGGTTAAAAGTAGCAAATCTCTATAGATCAGTGGAACGCGAGAATGGTGAAAGTGAAGAAAGTTCCCATTTACACCAGATGGCCATCCAATATATTAGCACAGCACCAAAACAAAGACAAGATAGGAAACTTCAACTAAATGGCACGGGTTCTCAATGAAGAGTTGATGAAAGTGCTGTATCTTGTGATAGATATGGACATCCATTCTATTGCGTAAGCTTTCTCCGGACCAAAACTTTCACACACACACACACCATCCAGGAGTTAGAAGCCACTTAAGTCTGATCCAGAATCGCAGAAGGTCCCCAAGCATGAGCATTCTCAATGACATCACAAGAACTGGACCCAACGGCGATTAGTGATTACCCATCAACCCTCACACGCACACACACACACAAACATCCACTAACAATCACAGCCCCACAACTCTGTAATACACTTCCTGACAACCTACGAAACCCTGGAACGCAACAGATCCTCAAAGAAAACGAAACCTTTTTTTCCAATTTTTTTTTTTTCAAAGAATAATTTATGATCAAACGCCTCGGACAACAAGCTACAGTAGAGCCATTTTGAGAAAAGCAAGTCACGCAAGGGTCGGTTATGGGGAGGCGGGGCAGGTGGGAGTGGTTGGACTCCACTATCACTGCTCACCATTGAGCTTGGCGTTATTCGTTGCTGTAGGCTGTGGCAAGGTCTGGGTCAGCAGGGCTGGGTTCTGTAACGGGGATTCCCTGACAGTGGTGCTGGTCTGGTTGGGGACCGAGTTCACTACCCTTGTACTACTGCCGGGGACAATGGTTGCTGCGGCAACGGTGGACCCAGACTGCTGCCCGGCAACACCAGCCATTGGTAGCAGGTTTGCAGTTCGTATGATTTGTAGAGGCCGTGTGGTCTGCACAAGTTTCTGGGTGATTACGGAGGTGGATGCCGATCCTTGCAGGATTGACAGCGGAGAGCCCGCCGTGGTCGATGCTACGATGTAGGTGGGTCTGGATACCATCCCGGCGGCTTGCTGTTGCTGGAGGGAGGCCTTGTTAATCAGGCTGGTGGAACCGCTCAGCTGCATGGCAAATTTCTCCAGTATGGGGACAGTGTTATTGGTGGCGGGGGGAGGGCTGGTCGTCACGGCCACGGCGGGACTCGCGACCTGCTGAGCGACAGATCCCGGCTGCAAAGTTCGTCCAATGACAGTACGACCAGCCAGAATGGATGACGCCAAGGCTCCGCTGGGAAGGGGAACAATTTTGGTGCCGGGGGCCTGCAGGGTTGGCTGTGGAGTGCCAGTGGTACCCTCCGACGTACTGCTGCCTTGTGGCTGGACCACGCTGAGTACGCCTGGCTTCAGTGGGTTCATCTGGTACTGCTGCTGTAGCGACCGTAGCTGGCTCTGGGTGATCAGTTGCCCCGGGCGTAAAGGCAGGGTGGGGAGGGTGGCCTGTGGGCGGAGCTGCAGCGATTGTCCAGGTCGTAGCTGGGTGACCTGACCCAGGGATTTAAGCTGAGCCAGCTGTGTGGGGGTCAGCTGTCTGATCTGTTTGGTCCCTGTCGGGCTGGCTATTTGCTGGGGGGTGAGCTGTCTTAACTGAACCAGCTGGGACCCTGCCTGGACCACAGCCGGGGACCCCGCCGGGGACGCCCCCTGGGGGGTCAGCACCTGTTTCAGATTGGTACCAGGCTGTTGTAACGTGGTTAATACTTGTTTTAGGGCCAGCTGCTGTTGCGGCTGCTGTGGTTTTCCAGCCTGTTGTTGTTGCTGCTGCTGCTGTTGTTGTACCAGAAGCTGGGCGACCTGTGAATGCTGTGGGCTAGCCGGTGTTGTGTTCAGTACCTGTCGTACCTGTGTGGGAGTAGCCAGTAGTTGTTTTACCTGTTGTCCGGTCTGTAACATCACCCTAGCCTGCTGCTGTGGCTGTTGTGGCTGGGAGACTGCCACGAGCTGTGGCTGAGCTTTCTGTGGCTGGAGCAGCGATTGCTGTATCTGCTGGATGCCCGGCGCTAGCCTGATCGTCTGGCCAAGCGCATTATGGGGCTGACTAACAATCACAAACGTACTGGTGGCCTGTTTGTCATCCTGGGGCTGGGCTGTCAGTAGGACCTTGCTGGGCGACGTCTGATTCTGGGATCTAGCCAGCTGCTGCTGATGCTGCAGTAACTGCTGCTGTAAAGTCTGTAACACAGGCTGCTGGTGATTGACATTGACCTTCTGTAACCCCATGGGGGGACCTTTCTCTGTCAAAACCCCCGTGGGGGTACCAGGCGCCACAGTGCTACCACTGGTGATCAAACGTCTCAGAGCTTCTTCCGGCACTGGCGCTTTGACGGAGGAGCGTCTTGTCCGGATGACAAGATTGGGGTTGGACCACGCTGGACTGCCAGGGTTCTCCTTTTGTTTGGCTTCCGTAGCAGTTAGGGGACTGCCGATCGTGTCGCTGTCTGGTTTCCCAGTTCGTGGAGATCCTTTCCGTTTCAGCGCTGGTTTCAAGCCTTCTTTCTCGCCTGCATTAGCACGTGCGATGGCCGTGCTGAGTGCTTTCTTCACGGCTGCCGATACCGGACTGCCACTCTTTCTGCCTGGTCTTGGTTTTCCGGTGACGTTACCCGCCAATAGATCTCTCATAGCTCGGGGACTATCCACCCGATTCACAGCCACCACCGGAGTCCTGATAGACACCTGATCGACCAATTCCTTTGAGTAACCATCAAGAGACGCCTTGGAGAAACCATCCATGGTAGCCAACGACCTACGAACCTTCTTAGGAACGGCGACGCTGTTAACCGAAGCTGTGCTGTTTGGTAGTGATTTCCGCTTACCCCTACCCCTAGGCTTCTTAACTGGCTCAAACTCTGGACTAGTGCCTACCTCGGACTGACCATCAGACCCTAGCGACACATCAACCACCCCCTCCCCCCTCTCCTCCTCCTCCTCGACTACCTTCTTCCTACCCACTTTAACCTTCCCCGGGGCTTTCACTTTGGGTTTAGCCTCCCCCCCTACACTCTTGCGAGGCCTCCCTCGACCTCTCGCCTGCTTCACAATGTCCACGCTGGGATCGAGTATCATTCGGTCTCGTTTGGTGACCTGACTCTTGGCATACTGCAGCACCCGCGCCATGCGGTTGCTCTTCGCTTTCTCTTTCTTCACCTGGTTGTAAGCGTCGTCACGGCTGTACGTGAAGAGCATCTCGTCTTCCTCGATCTCCGCGCGGCGTTCCTCCTCCTCCTTCAATGCCTTGAGTCGACTGAACTCCCACTCCTCCTTGGCGATCTCCACTTCCTCCTGCAGATAATACACAGAGCCAGATTAGACCGGTTAGTTCAACACACACAATGTTACTACATTAGACCATACATCTACACAAAACGGCATTATACCACGGTTCAAACATTTCTGTAAAACATGCAAGTTCATGAAACTGCTACATCTAGTTGCTTGTTCTAGCTAAATGTGCAAACACACGATTTCTAAACCGACGAGCCTGGCAGTTTATGATTGAAATCAAGCACCTAAACACCAACTAACTTCACAAATACTGTCTGCTATAGCGTATTTCACAAATACTCTGGTGGTGCTCAGTAAGACAAATGTTGACTATGGCAGCACTTTTACGTTTTGATAGCAAATTTACATGGACATCACAGTATATAGTAATTGGCTATACCAACTGAGTATATTTTCAATCATCATTATCTTCCACTCCACCCCTGGTCAGATACTATCTAGCAAATGAACCAGTTTCACCAGGCTGTACGCCTTCACTGTCCAAACCCAAAGGGTCTACATCATTCCAGGGCCATTTCAACTTTTTGTCTGGACACCCCCCCCCCTTCCCCCACCCACCCCGCCCCACCCCCAGGTACAGACCTCTGCTTTCTCCAGCTCATCCAATGCCTCTGTAGCAACCTCACCCTCGACAAAGGTCACAGCGTATCGCTCAATTGGCATCAGCTGAAAAAGACCAAGAGTGAAAATGTCAGCTAAGAAAAGTTTTAAGCAAATGCAAAGCCAGTGAAATCATAAATGTGTTTCAATTCGGTTTCTGAGTAGTCTGGATTCCTTAAAGCCTGCTTCAACATTTCTATAGTAACATCAAACACAAAATCCAGCTGTACGTTCCATCATCTATCTTTTCCTACCTCCTTTTCCAGCATTGAGAGCTCCTGCTCCACCTTGGACATTTCCTCGTCCCGTTCTTTCTTCGTCTCAGCCTCCTTCTCATCCCAAGGAATGTTTTCGTCAAACTCGGCAAGTTCCGCCTTCTGTTCCGCTTTCACGACCTTCACGGCCTGTATGTCCGTGTCATCCTCCGCCGCACACAGCGCCTGGAATACACGCAATCACACTGTAATCTTTTGTGAAGACACTACCTATACTTGCCCTACATTATAGTTCAATATATAAAAGTGCCATTTCCTGCCTTTGCATTCGACTTTTGAAACAGCTTGCGGTTCCTTCATTGATGGCTATGGTTTCATGGCTATGGCTATGAAAGCATACTCGCATGTGACAATCTTTTAAAGTTTTTTAGGACTCTTTTTCAGACTCTAGAAATGTTAAGCAATAACTGTTTAATATAATCAATTCTTTCAATCATGCACTTGCTCAGAACTTCTTAGAGGATATGCTTAAGACTTCGTCATGAAGTGATTCAGGTAAAAAGGTCATCCTTGCAAGTGATCCTACGACCAGTGTACACAACACATCTACATTATACACGGATCCCCTCTCGGGGTCAGTTTTTTAAAAAGTTAGGTTAATATTAAGTCCACTAGTGGTCTTCATCATAGAAACGGCAAGGCTGCCAAGGTGAATAGAGAACTTCAGTTCATTTCTAGACCTAAGATTTTTTTCAGAAACCGCCCTCTGATGATGGCCACTCACTACAGAGATCACATTTCCCAACAGAACCACAAATCTTTACAGTTACTGCTAGGTATGATTTGTTGCTACTACCTCGAACCAAGCACACCTTTATATCGTAATGTCACCAAACGACAGACACGAAGGCCATGATAGATGGGGAGTTGGGGACCAACCGTCCATATGTTTATAATACCTGTTCTAGCTGGTCTGATGTGAGGTTTGGAGACGCTGCTGCCCCGTTGGCTTTCTCCTCGTCTTTCACCACGGCCTTCTGCTCTTCCTTCTTGGCAGCTTTCTCCCTGCGTGGCGCCGGTGTGCGTTGCGGTGCCGGTGTGGGTTCTGGTTTCTTCTCAGTCAGGCAGTCCAGACCAGAGGGCTCCTCAAACAGCTCTTTCAGTGTGTTCTGAGGAAAGAGGCATTGATACAAATATTTCACAGATAGATTCCTTATGTGACTGGTTCATATACTGTACTAAATCAGCAATTTTTTCAGAAGGGAACGGGGGGTGGGGGGGTGGGGGGTGGGGGAGTGCATTTCTCTATAAACTACCCTGTTTTAAATAAACTTCTATATTTTTTTTTAAAGTGATTATACACACATGTTTTTTCTGTGGTTCCTAACAGGGCAGATTTTCTCTTGAATTTGTTTTTCAGAATAACAATTTCCAAAACACAGCTTGTCATTTGAAGACGCTTTGATAAAATATTTTAAGAAAGCTAATTAATTTCCATTTCTCTGGATCCGTTCCTGTCTCAAACGTTCTTACTGTATGTGTTACCAGTGGAATAACTTAACAATCAAAAGTCCGGCTGCTGTTCACCAGACACTGGCTCAAGCTTACCTCACGGAAGAACGCCGTTGTGAAGTTCCCTCCTTCTATGGCTACATTTCCCAAAAGTCGTTTCTGATTCGCCTTCTTCAAGATATTCTCCTCTACAGTCCGCTCACTGATCAGCCTGCAATGTATAAAGATCTTCCTTTAATACACCCTTGATCCCTCTACACGTGACAAGTGTTCATTATTATTCAGCTTATAACCTATCTTACCAACCATGAGTGTGGTCTGCTTTTCTATCCACCAGAAGCATGGTAATACACCTTACGGAGGGGTAAGCAGTAACAGACCTTCCTCTAGGGTCGACCACGAAATCTTCCCAACACTGACACAGCTGGAATAACTTCACAAGGTGACCCCATATTCTGTACCATTACACAAACTTGGTAAACTTTATTATTTTTCCCTTTAGGGGATTTTAGGGGAGGGGGGGGGGGTACAGACAGCGCTTAACTTTTCACCCAACGCCCCAGACAGTTGCAACTCTACACTCATACGGACTCATCTGAAAGCAGTCACTTACAGGTTTCTATTAAACAGATATCTGACATCGAAGACAATTTCAAAGAATCTTTGCTTGTGCCTACAATTCTAGCTGAGCCAGGAAAACATCTTGGACACAGAACCCTAATTTTTTAAATCTGAATATGATCTTAAAAACGGAAAAGACAAATGATTACAAAGGTATTTAGTAAATTTGACCTACTTTCCAGACTTCAATCAATTTTTTCTAGTCCCCTTTTTCTGACTCGTGAAGTGATAATGCTTGACATTATTATCTACACAGTGTACTCTGCTGAAAATGTCCACCATTAAGTCCGTTACCTTAATGGGGTGGTAAGGGGACAGAGGATCATTGTAGGGCTTTCCTTTGACAGTTGACGATG
>JAAUYG010074901.1_pt1 | contig 10701 bp, 7 predicted proteins | sample 7278091 | NCBI WGS metagenome assembly JAAUYG01 (sample SAMN14350201, study PRJNA611818) | marine sediment metagenome | isolation source: surface marine sediment (0.6m) | place: French Polynesia: Moorea | collected 2018-08
AGATGCAATGGAATCTATGAGAGAGAGAGAGAGAGAGAGAGAGAGAGAGAGAGAGAGAGAGAGAGAGAGAGAGAGAGAGAGAGAGAGAGAGAGAGCTAGTGTGCTTGACCGGTGTATTTCACCAACAACCCTGGACTGGTGAAATCCCAGCATAGTGAGCATACTATACCTGGCCTCTCAGACCATGATATGCTAGTAGTGGACTCCATACGCCCCACAGCACAGATGAAGAGGCCGAGGAAAATCTACAAATTTTCCCATGCAGATTGGAACAATGGCAATTAAGCAGGATACAACACATTTCGCAGCAAGGTTTGCATCGAGTAGCACCAACAGACCGGCGACAGAGAACTGGGAGGCCTTCAAACACCATCTGATGAAGGTAATGGATAGCCATATTCCTTCAAGGATGTCCCGGAGTAAAGAACAACTACCATGGATCACCGCAGTCATTAAGGAGGGACATACACAGAAAGAACAAGCTGCACATTAAGACCAAGAAAGAAGACTAAAGCCACAGACTGATACATGGAAGAGATTTAAAGCCGCATGAACACAAGTGAGGAAAGACCCAAGACTGGCAAAGCAGGGTTTCATCAATAACATCTTAATGGAAGGACTGGAAAAGAAGGATACCAACCATTCTGGAAGTTTGTAAAGGCAAGGAAGCAGGACAACACATGCGTCTCCCCACTGATTGAAGGACGGGCTGCTTCATGACAAGGCCCAGAGTCTGAGGGACCAGTTCCAGTTGGTATTTACGCAAGACGATGGGAATAGACCCACCTTAGATGGCCATACCCACCCATCCCCGTGGTATTTATACATGTGGCAGGCATAGAGAAGATGCTCAGACAGCTTGAACCATCCAAGTCCTCAGGACCAGATGCCCTCACGAATCGAGTTCTTCGAGAGCTGGTATCGAAGCTGGCTTCGGTACTAACCACCATCTTCCAGGAGTCACTTGGCACAGGAGAACTACCCGAAGATTGGAGGAAGGCAAACATAGTACCAATCTTCAAGAAGGGTAAAATACAGGCCGGTCTCCTTGATCTATGTTTGCTGCAAACTCCTGGAACACGTGGTATGCCGACAAATAAGGGAACACTTGGATGTGAACAAGATCCTCACTCCATTAGAGCATGGGTTCCGCAGAGGGTATCATGTGAAACACAGCTCCGAGTGACGCTACAAGACCCCATGTCACTGCTCGACCAGAAGATCTGAACATATGTGGTTGTACTGGACTTTAGCAAGCCTTCAACACTGTCCCTCACGATAAGTTGTTGGCGAAGCTGAAGCATTACAGTATTAACGGGAAGACCTGAAAATGGATATCCGTATTCTTAAAGCAGTGGCAGCAAACATGGTAGTCGAGGGAGCAGCATCAGATGATGTATACGTAGTGTCAGGAGTGCCACAGGGAACAGTCATGGGCCCCCTACTATTCCTACTGTAGATCAATGACTAGCCAACGAAATCTCCTCCCAAGTACGTCTATTCTCCATCTCCAGACCGTCCTTGCTAGACAAGATCATCCGTGGCAGGGTAGCTATATAGTCTTTGAGGCATACTTGAAGGGGAGCAACACAAGAACCCATACAATGAATAGTGTTAAACTGGAGAGGTATAGCACCAGGATGACGGCCTACCAGCACTCTTTCTTTCCCAGGACACCTCCACAGTGGACTACCTCTCCCGACAGGAAAATCTGTCACTTGTTAGTGTTAGAAAGCCGGGATCAGGTCCCGCTTCGATGGGACTAAGTAGAAGCTCCCCCCCCCCTCCCGCCAAGGAAAATTAAATACAAGACAGATGTATCCTGTACCAAACCAGAACCAGAACCTGATCCATTGCAAATATAGCGACTTTAAGGTCAAATTCAACCCCCCCCCCCCCCCCCAAGAGTTTACATGACAGTATATATATCCTCTTTGGTATCGGTGCTAAAAGCAGGCCCAGGGTCCTCTGTATTCAGAAAGAAAAACACACTAGAAAACAGAATTTTTAGGCAAATTCAAGATGTGCATGCCAGTTACAGAGAGAAGGAAGCACAGAGATTGTCCAAAAAGTTACACAAACTTTCTCTTTCTACGCCAAGGGATCGGAATTGACTGTACGTATTGTTGTTCTACAGGTAATGATTTCCCAAATGTTGGTCTATTTTAAAATTGCCATATTTGGGCATCAAACTTGACAATTGGCAAAATTTCCAGAACTTCAACATATAGTCTCTTTCTACCCCAAGGTGTAGAAATTGAGCTTATTTTTGCTCTACAGGCAGTGGTTTCCGAGACACAGGCTGATTTTCAAAATTGCCAAGTGTATGAAATCTGGCCATGCATTGGAAAGTTGCACCTATACGCACTCTCTTTCTCCCCCTAGAAAGAGAGTCCTATATATTTCTACCTCAGGGCAGATGGCGTACGTGGCAGGTGCAAACTGCATGTATTCCCTGGGTTGCACACAAAGGAATTAGAATTAGCAATGAGCACTGCAACCATGTGAATTTTACAGAGGTATCGGGTCATAGTCTTAAAAGAATTTAAGGCTGCGGCTATTGTTGATATAAGTTATTGGACCCCAATAATCCTACCAGATTTACGTTTGCTTTACATTTGTATTTTGTGGCATAAAGTACTGTACTAACTACTATTATATGGCTCTAGTTGCAACATAATCGCACCACGATATCGCCCATGTACAAGCAATTGCAGTGTACACCTAGAACCTACCCAAACACTACGCGACACATCGCACAGAGGCATGTGCATGTATCTAGGCGGTACCGTGCGGAAATGATGAGGATGGCATAAATGCATCCATGATTGAACGTGCATGTGGCCGAAAGGACTGGCACACGCATGAGCTGTTACCAATGTATTGGAACTCGATACTCAATTTCACAGTTGTCAAAACTGTTTGAGCATGTGGACTGGGATTCAAATCCGTACAGCAGTGACAGCTGAAACATATCAGAACGAAAAATACACTAGGTTGAAAACACACTAGAAAAAGCCCCTAGGTTGAACAAGCGATGTTAAGGGTACATCAACTGCGTCCTTTGCCCAGAACATATCTTCACTGAAGAAAGACCTTTTAAAATGGTATTCTGCAATTGTTTGATACCAAAGTCCCACATATCTTATGTTCTTACTAATGTCCACTAGCAATCTCCGATTTATGACCTTTCAAAATTAACGTAGGTAAATTCTGTTGGGGCAGTTGGATTCTCCATATAAACCTGGCCATTGTCGGTAAGATTAAAATTTCAATTTCATTTTCAGACAATTCTGAGTCCGAATCAAAATAAAAAAAATACCCCAAATGGCATTGATATATTTCAAGGTAAAAAGTACCCAAGTACACTTCTCCCGTTGCTTCAACGTTTGTCGGACACCAGGATTACTCGTTTTGGAGGTATTGAAATCCACGTAGGCCCAAAGTTGAATAATTAAAAGTTGCAAGAAAGAGGAAAATAAATATTCGAAAAATCATTATTCGAAAATCAGCAGCTGCATTTATGATAAAGCAATGGGGGGGGGCGGAGCAATACAAATGTTTTGGCTGAGAAGAAATAAGGAAAAACATCACATGGTTCTATGTGTCTATGTTAACGGAAACGGTAAAGCTCAAAAGTTGAGTTTGAAAACTCCCATTAGGCCTTAGTAGGTTGGGAGAATATTCACTTAACACTATATGGACAACGGTGAAAGACCCCAGTATTTCACATACCTCAGTCAGTTGTAGGATGCTTACTAGTATTTAGCTGCACTAAAAATGCGTATGCATACGCACTTTTTATGGAAGATTATATTCCTATAATCTAAATACAATTATATGGTACCAACTTGTTATTAGATTAAAGCCTTTCTCAGAAACCACGATCTGGTTTAAAAATGACAACAGGCATGCTCAAAAATATGATTTATTAAGTAAACAAGATCAACGGTCAACTCTATATACATTACATAGCAATTGCAGAAAAGTAAACAATATAACTCTAAGAAATGCATGAAATAACAGCATGAAATAAAATAATTTCCTGTTGTTAACATATACCCTTGTTCCCTCAAGATTCGAATTATAAACAACAAGGGTTGGAGTTCTCGAACATACTTAAGTCTTAAGTTTGGACTTAAAAATCACTGATCTGAGCAGTGTGGTTGGCTAAGAATCTGGCTTGAATCAAAGCTTAAGTATTTTCGAGAACTCCAGCTCAGATGTAATTAAACGTTGTAAACCGACAGGGTTATCTGCTACCCAACCCTTGTATAGAAATTAGCAGAACTACTACATTACAAGCTATAGACTATCTATACGTATACGTACGCCAATCATTGTACAAAACACTACGTACGCCTTTTAAACTGATTCAACCGAGGTAGGATGTAGTGTATCTAATACTGAAAATGTTAGCAAACAAGCTCTTAGTATTTCCCCGAATATATGCGCATACAGGATACTTATCTAAGATACAAAATGCCCGTCAGTGTATTAAAAATCACTATCATTTTGAGGAATGTGAGCAGTAATTAAAGTCTTGTGGTTGTTTCATTATGCTTCCCATCAGTTTCTACCATTGACACATACGATTGAGGCTTTTCCGTTACACCACATATGTTGATGGTTGCAACGCTCGTGCATTGTACAGTGTCGGTGACGCCCGGATTCTTTTCCTCTCGCGATGCGAGCAGCCTCTGCCCCGCAGCGGTCAAGCCCATGAATATACCGAAGAAACCAACAATAAAGGCAATAGACGAACCTATCAAGGCAGGAGTAAGGGGTCGGACAATGGCGAACCCAGACACCAGAGCTATGATATCGATTATGATGACGAGGGCTGCCAGAACAAGCCGATGGAAGTGGCTACCAAGAACGGAACCAATCGGTGCCCCGAAAACTACAATCGGCAGACAGACAAACAGGTACTCCCACGCGTCCTGGGAGATCCCATGGATCATGACACCTCGCCAGTAGAAGCCAACCAAGGTGTTCCCAGCCATCAGAATAACAGAGGTCGGGGTTGCAACCTTTTCTGAAATCCGGAACAGCAGAGTCAGGATGCTGAAACTACAGATATCCAGACCGCTTCCGGCAAAAGACGTGAAAATGCCGCCCAAGAAACCGGCGGCAAAGAGGCACAGACCCTTCCACCAGTTGAAGTCCTGGATAGTCTTGAAAGTTGGGCGTTTATGGTAACGATTCAGAAATATCAGAACAGAGGCAAACGCGAACCAGATGGACACGAACGACATTTTTTTACCCGCAGCCGAGACGTTGGGGTCGACGACGTGCAGTCCGAATATACAACCCGCGGCGCCGCCTAGTGAGCACAGCACGAGTGAATGCATCTCCAGGGTGACGCGCATGAATGCGATGGTGAACGCGGCGGCAGACATCCCACAGGACTGGATCATCAGGGAGAAATCACGAGCCACAGCTGGACTGATCTTCAATGCCAGGGTCATTACCGGGAAAGCAATGGCACCGCCTCCTTCACTGGTCATTCCTGAAATGAGTGTTAAATTAGACGTATGCGCATGTCTTCATTCGGAACAATCTTGAAAATTAAGACACGCTGTATACATTAGAACATGACATGTGTAACATGTGCCCACAAGCATTGCCAAGAGAAAAAGTCGCCATGTACTATCAGTACCTACAGTAAAACTATCAGCACGTACTGCATTTTGGCTGCACTGTTTGGTTAGCAACACATCATACCTGCAATCATGGAGCCAAACACCATCGTGATACACATTGGCCACCTGGTCGTAAAGATCTCCCATGGGCTGTATTTTATGGCGTAGGACCACCAGAAGAAATGGAACAGCAGCGCAGGTATCAGAAATCCTACCACCCTTCGGTGGTTAGTCATCACTTTTTGGTGCCAGGGAGCGTTGTCAGGCAGTGTGGCCTTCTTTTGGGCATGGCTCTCAGTTAGGAGCTGTCCTGGTGGGCAATCGATCGCAATCAGTATTAAAATGGCAAGTATTTCAATTATGGAGCTGCATCAATTAAAACTAAATAAGACATACGCCCTATTCCATGATACATGTACTTTGTTATGACACTGCATGAGCGCTGCATAACACTGGATATATGTATTTTATCGAAGTTACATGTGATGCCTGAATGTGTGTATTGTGTGCCGCAGCCACATAGCTATACATATTACAAACACATATATTCTTATTTTTATTCTTACACCAGTTATTTGTGTCTAGATACGTGACAAATACAATAAAAACGGTTCACAATGCAGGGAATTTGAAATCGACCTTGCTAGACCACTAACGATGTGAGCGCTATAACGCGTTCTCGTTTCAGTTTCAAGCATGGCTTCCTGATTTATCTGTTTACAACTATTCTGAGCTCTCAGCTAGTTTTACGGTATGGCGTTTGATATTTACTGCCATTCTCGCTAGCAAAACACTACGCAAGTATAAATAGGTACATATAATAATGACACAGAAGTTTGGGGGGGCCCCCCCCCCCAAGTTTCTCTCCCCTGCTGCAATGGCTATAGTCTTTTGCGAGCAGTATATCTTTTTTTCTCTATGTCCTGTCTGTTGGACATGTTGTTGTAGACAGTCACCTTTTTCTCCTGTCCTTTCACAAGATCAGCTTTACATGCAATATAGCTAATGTGGGCACCTAAAGGGTCGTATGGTAGTAAGCGTAAGAGTGGATAAGCATATCACACCTACCTTCCCAGAAATATTTTCTGCACCAGAAGATCGGGCCGTATCGGCAGCATTTTGTGCGTTTCTGGAAAGAGAAACAGCCGTCTGTGTAAATAGCTACCCCTTTGTTTCACGACGAAACTAAATAGCCACTGTGTTTCCGTCTCATTGACCACAGAAAGGGTCTTATTGGTTGATTTGTGTGAATAGCTGCTATACTTCCGTCCTACATGTACGTGTGGAAGTAATCTGACTTGATCGAAGTTCCATGTATTGGTTCTATCGAGAAGAAGACACAAAAACATGTACAAGACACACATCAAGACATTGACGGGCATACAAAGATGGTAAAATTCACCTTCAAGCCATCTAATCCCTTTCCGACATAATTTACCAGGCTGTTCTTCAGTTCAAATTCACAGTGATTTGTGCTGCAGACATGTTTTCCATTAAATTCGTCCATCGTTATAATGTTTCGGGTGGTTTTCGCACCACCACGCATTGTCAGGTGCAGAAAATGTTTACATGGCCAATGTGAAGCTCTGTTGCCAGCCTAATATGTACATGCATGCTTACTCTAAGTTGAACTTATGTTTTGGCCTTTTAATATTGGCATGAAACGAGTTTCTGGTTAAGTTGAATGAGAAGAACGTGTACTGCCAGATTGGTGGAGACAAAGCTGTTGTGTTTATATGTACATGATGTAGACAGCATTCACTCATGCATTTGATGCTCATTTTGAGACTATGCAGAAGTAACGCTGGCTGGAAATTTAAAGCTCTTTCAGGACACTTGAACACTGCGGAAAGCAATTCAAATATTCCTCTTATCCACTTTCTCTACTTTATTTACCTGTTGCAATACTGCGTAAATCTTTAGCAGTGAAAGTGTAAGACACGGCGAGGTGTTTACAGATCAACGAGAAAATCAAGGCGTCGTAGCCAAATAAAATGTTATGCAACTGGCTCATTGGGCTGCAGATTGTTTCGCCCATTCAGGCTGAAGTTCTCGACAATACTTAAGTGGCTACTTTAGTCAGATTTTCAGCCAATTACATTTCTCAGATTGGGGACTTAAGTCACAAGTGAAGCTTAAGTATTTCAAGAACTTCAACCCAGGTTGCCAGGCCACTTTATAAATTGCACATAGTCAACTTGATTACACATTTTAAGGTCGTAAGTCTTTTTACATACATGTAGGTCCCATGCCACTCTTATTGGGCACCAATGGAGCTTTAAACCCTCTTTAGCTGGCAGGTCGACAGCTAAAGGAGAGCCTCAGATCATAGCCCAACCTAGTCATTAATTCATGTAATATTTACTCTCCATGGGAAGATCACTGTTCTACGACACAGTACCTGGGTGTTCATTGATCCCGACTCCATTGCCTTCACCTGCCAGTCATCTCCATTTCTAAGCACCTTGTCCCTGGCAACGTCTACTTTGACGACGGGCTCATGCTCAAACGCCCGTGCTGTCTGGATATTGGTTTGAGGTGTAATCTTCATTCCTGCCTACCTTCCTGGATCCCAACGAAAAATCAGCAACAGTAAGTATCGTAAATTTCTTCTTTCCGTCTGAACTGGCGCACAACATACGCCCTAACTTTGCCATCACGGAGCGGAATTTCGCTATATATAGGATCCTGTGATCCACGGGCAGTGACTTTCCCTGCATGAACATGCTATCGCGCACGTAGCCAGGAACTGACAATTTGAAGGCTTACCCCGGTACTTCTAGAGGAATTTCGCATTTCAAGGTGACTACGAAACGTAAATAGCCCTCACATCCACCAGGCCTTCTAGACACTACCAAACAAGAGGCACGGGGATCTTGACGTTCCGCTTGTATAGATGCTTTCAACAGGGAGGTTTGCTTACGCCACATGTCGAGTGGTTTCCGCTGGTGGCTTACGTTAATTTTAAAATAAATGATCCGATATTGACATCTTTAATACCTAAAGTGATCTTTTACAATTACATATTAAACCAGCCTTTCATATTGTTCAAGCATAGTACAAATACTTTTAAACTTAAAATTATTAAATATTTTAAACTTTAAACTACGGGTATCATATGAAACTTAAAATTAAAGTAAAAAAAATATTGTTTTAAAATTTTTAAAAATTTTATTTTGTTAAATTATTACATAAATATATTTATTTTAAACTAATTTATTTTTGCATCTTAATATTAGTGTATAAATTGATTCAAAAGTTTAAATATCTAAAGTCTTGAAAATTGAATGCAATAATTATAGGGAAGTTTTTATGATTAGTGATTTTTGATTAGTGGTTCGGAAACCATTCCCATGCACTCGTCGTAAGAAAATTAAGCTGATATAATTTGGTGAAAGAAAAGGAACAACCGCCCCCCCCCCCTAAAAATCTTCAAAATGTGCTTTGTGTGAAACCGATCCCAAATTTGGGTGGGTGGGTGGGGTGGGTGTTGCTATCCACCGCCTCTCCAGACCGTTTTGTTTGCCTTTGGTTTTTCAGAGTTTTGGATATTAATGCACTTTAATGACATTTTTTTTGTTTTCGTTAACATGAGACCCCATTCGGGCAAAATTTCAAAGCGCTACGTTTTCAAAGTTAAATTCGAAGTTTTTCCAAGTTTCTAAGTTTTGTGACCGAACTTCCACATAAAAGTTGTTTTTTTTTCCACAAGCAGACGTTTGCCATTTTCACGTTTCCCTTAACATGGGACGCTATGGGAGAAAAATAATCAAAAAAGGTATAATCCTTCTACGGTTGTGAAATTTTCGTAACAAAACTTTCTATACGGACTGCTGGTAGGTGATCAATATAGAGAGTTGGTTAAAGACTTTTGAAATTTTGAACCTGACTAATGTTATTAAAAATTTAAATTTTACATTGCTATCAATGGCAAAACCATAAATTCCGATTATCTGGAATACGGGTCAACAGAACGGAACGGACTGAAATTTGGGACTCGATTGGGCAGTATTACATGTCAATACATGTATATGGGGTAACCCTGACCTTGTACTGTTCAAGGCCATTTGGGGTCACTCTGTGTAATTGTGGCCTTTCTGAAATTACGATTTTCAAGGCGCTATACAATTGTGACTATTTTTCAACCACACTGCCAATTTTACTTTTGTGAACTTTTGAATCTAAAATTGAGAAAAAAAAAACACAAACAAACGAAACAAATGTTAAAATTTAACATTATGTTCAATGAGAAAATGAGCCTTGGCGAATATCTTGGAAATGGTTAGTGGTAGAGCTAAAACGACTGGCATTTGGGACCCGGGGGTCGTAGTACAAAATATGTGCGCTGCTTTTGACCTCATAGCTTTCTAGGCCATTTTAGGTTATTAGGTCCAATTGTCTCGAAACAACATGTAACTGAAAAATGTCTGACCGAAGATCGAGACGGATTGAATTTTTTTTTAATATCGGAGGGGGGGGGGGTACAAGTAGGATACCTATGGCCTTATAAGAATAGAAAAGGATATTTAATTAGTCTTTCTTAATCTTTTTTACATTGTCCTTTTTGTACTTTTGTACCTCGTTTTATATGGCACATTTACTGAAATAGAAGACACATACATACATAACATACAATTTAACGTCGGTGGTATTAATTTAACAAGAAACACTAGCACACGGCGCTATTAACTGACAAGTGATGGCTGGATGATGTGAGATTGCAAATGGTGACGGGTGACAAAGGAATTGATGAGAAGTGACATGTCATATTAGCGCAGCTGGTTGAGAAAACATTACAGTACGGCGTTCTAGAACAGCTAGATACATATATCTCATTACATCATTAGATTTCTTTTAACACACATAAAATACAATTTGAAGAGCTCCACTTGACTTTTCCCCATTTTGTCAAGTCAGCTTTGAAATCAGCTATTGTTCTACAATCTTTACCTCCGTCAAGGAGGTTATGTTTTTGCTTCGGTTAGTTTATTTGTTTGTTTGTTTGTTTGTGTGTCATCAAGATTACGCAAAAAGTTACTGACCAATTTTTACCAAA
>JAAUYG010080654.1_pt1 | contig 10701 bp, 8 predicted proteins | sample 7278091 | NCBI WGS metagenome assembly JAAUYG01 (sample SAMN14350201, study PRJNA611818) | marine sediment metagenome | isolation source: surface marine sediment (0.6m) | place: French Polynesia: Moorea | collected 2018-08
ACAAGATACGGTTTCAATCAGATGTTGTTGATGCTTTTTGATGTATGTAATACAAGGGAGATTTATCTTGTCGTAGAGAGTTACAAAACACGCATCACTTGTAGATAGATTACTTCATGCTCTTGAAACAGGCGCTCTCTGTTCTTTTTGTTTCATTAGCCTCTATTGCTGTCATCAGACGAGCCGAAAAGGGGAAAAATTGATTAGGCTCAGGTTTTTTTGGTACTGGTGGTCTCATTTTTATTTTAAGGCGATAAGCGATCTTCCTTTCTCTTATTCAAAATAAAAATTCGCCTAAATAAACCTAAATTTAGCCGACTCAAGGCTAGAAAATTAATTTTAATACTCCTGAATTTAACTAAACAATTAAGGAAAATAAACAAACATAATGATAATACAAAACAAATAAACATGAACGAGAACATTGCTCGATTGAACTCGTACTAAAGATTTTGCTTGAGATGAAATTGAGTATAAAAAAGGAGTTGTATGAAATGAAATTTATCAAAAATTATTTATTAGGTATTTTAATCTTTTTTTGTAATTTTATCCTATTTTATTCCCCTGGTAACACTCAAGAGAATCTGAATGACCAAGAAGCTGAAACACAAGAAATTAGTAGACAAGCAGAGGCATTATTACAAGATGAGTCAATAAAGAATGATAATATTTTCTTTAGTGATCAGACAGAAAAATTAGATGTAGAATCTGTTGACGCAAGACCTTTTCCTGTACGTTTGCGTGCCCCCAATAATAGTCATTCAGATGATTATTCTGATTTTGATAAACCCCAAGGGGTTATATTAGAATATAGGCACGAGTTTTAACAATATGTCGGGCAGAATTCCCCATCTTCTAAAGTTGCGGGATGAATGCCCGACATATTGTTAATTAAAGCGGCAAAAAATATGCGATAAACGCTACCATTAAAATTCAATCAATTGCTGTCTAATCTACTAAATTAATTTTCCCTTTTATCATTCTGAGAACACATAAAAGTTGCCTCACAAAATAATGAATAGCAAATTTATTGGCTAATGGCGATCGCCAAATAAATTGAAGACCCTCAAAATCAATCGCTCATGGCTAAATTCAGGTACAATGAATACCTCAGGATCTAGGTATCAACAGATTGGGCGATGAAATTCAATCTAGATGAAGCTCTCAACACTGCCAATCAAGCAGTGTATCAAAAACAGAACCGCAATCTTACTGATGTAGAAATAATAGTCTTTAAAGGAGCTTGGGAACGAGAAGACTACGATACGATCGCTGCCAAAAACCAATATGCTACTAGTTACATTAGTCAGGATGTCGCGCCGAAACTATGGAAGAATTTGTCAGAAGCTCTAGGGGAAAAAGTTAAAAAAAGTAATTTCAAAGAAACCCTCAAAAGACTTTGGGAAAGTGAATCAAACTCAGGTAAAAGTTTATCAACAGCAGAAAAAAAAGCTGGTCATTTTACTAATTTAGAAAGATCAGCTTTGCTGGTGCGCGAAGCGCAATCGCCTGTGTTAAAAAATCACCATAGCAAACTTAAATTAACTTATACTACTGATGTATATGTTGAGCGTCCTCCTATAGAATCAATCTGTTATGAGACATTACTACAGCCTGGTTCTTTAGTTCGGATTAAAGCTCCTAATTTAATGGGCAAAACATCTCTTATTAGTAGAATTCTGCCTCTAATAACTAAAGAAGGATACTATACAGTTAATTTAAGTTTTGAATTGGCAGATAGAAGTACCCATTTTACTAACCTCAACAAATTCTTACGCTGGTTTTGTCTGAATGTTACAAGAGAATTAAAATTTCCCAATCAGTTAGATGAATACTGGGATGAAGAAGCAATGGGAGCAAAAGTTAGTTGCACTACCTATTTTGAAGAGTATTTATTGTCTGAAGTAAAGAGTCCCCTTGTTTTATGTTTAGATGATGTAGATTTACTCTTTCCCTATCCAGAAATATATGAAGACTTTTTTGGTTTATTACGTTCCTGGTATGAGAAGGCTAAAACTAGAAAACTTTGGCAAAAATTACGGTTAGCGATCGCACATGCCACCGATGTGTATATCAGATTAAACATCAATCAATCTCCCTTTAATGTAGGATTGCCAATTGAATTACCAGAGTTCACCGCCGAACAAGTTCAAGAATTAGCTAAATTACACGAAATAGAACCGAACCAAGATATTGAATATTTGATGTCAATGGTAGGAGGACATCCCTATTTATTAGAACAAGCTTTCTCCTATCTAAAAAATAATCAAAGTGTTAGTTTAGAAGAAATTTTAAACCAAGCTCCTACAGATGCAGGTATTTATAGCAACCATCTAAGAGAATACTGGTTAAATTTGCAACAAAACCCAGAACTAGCTATAGCTTTTAAACAAGTAGTTACTGATAATAGTCCAGTAAAATTAGAACCAATATCTGCCTATCAATTACAGAGTATGGGTTTAGTAAAATTGTTGGGAAATCAAGTAGAACCTCGTTGCAATTTATATCGTCAGTATTTTCGCGATCGCGCAGAATCTCTATAATAAGAATGTTGATATAACTCAATATTTAATGGCTTATGCTTTATCCATAAGTCTTTACCCATAAGTACTGAAATAGCTACGAAAGTAAGTATTGTAGTCATAGCAGAGTTAGAGGAATTAAATCAATTTCAATAAAAGTTTTTTTGGTTCAAAATGCATTTGGTGTCAATTAGTATAAATTGCTCGGTTGTCAACACTGAACAGCTATCTTGATACTCTTGCAATGCAGGAACATCTCCTTGTTTCAGACTAGCGATCGCATTTTGCGCTACTGGTTGATGTTGTTTTAACCAGTAATTACTTTCTATGTATTCAGGTGTAAAACTAGATTGTTCAATCAAGAAAAAATCCACATTATATTGACGAACAAACTTTTTAACTACTGTAATATCAGTACTATATTGAGCAGCAATTAAATCGAGCGCTTTTTGGCGATAAGGGAAGTAATACCCTGTGTGGTAGGGAATGGCATATTCTCTACTAACTAAAATTGAACGTTGAGCAAAAGTTGGTAAATTGTCTGTTTCGGAAGTCAGGGAAGCTACCATTGTATCTTTCGGTTGCTGTTGCAAAAATTCATATAGCTCAACAGCATTGCCTTGTTGATATTGAGTCCAAACAAAGTTTTGCACAAAATGAGGATAAAAAACTAATAAACTGCTTAAAAATAGCAAACTTAGAACTGCTAATATTTTGGGGTAAATCTGGCTTTTAGTACGGCGATTAATAATTTTCTGCAGTAAAAAATGAATAATTATTGTGGTACTAATGCTACCTATAATTATAAAAATTATTCTTAAGGAATTTTGAGTATAGCGACTAGGAAGATGTAGCTTGAATAATGATAAATGGGCAATACCGAACATTACCAAAGATACCAAAATTAACTGAATTAATAAATTAATTTTAGGAGTAACTTTTTGAGTCAGAGGAAATATAGTAGGTGATTTAAATAAAAATGGTAAGAATATCGCTAGACAGTTTAGAGGAGGCATTAACGCCGAAGATAATCTGATACCACTACGACTGCCGTCTAACCAGAAATTTAAAGGATTTTGATCGTTAAAAAAAAATGAGCGACCATTAATAGCAAAATCTGGTAAACTACGAGCCTCAGATAATGTAATAATTGGGGCATATTCAGAAGTAGAAATAGCATAAGGTAGCAGTACTATAAAAGCTACTGCCAACCCACAAAAACAAAAAAAAATGTCTTGGGATTTTTGTCTTTTAGTTTGTCTTTTAGGATGTAATAAGTTATTTTTAAATTTTCCTAACTGGACAATTAATAATCCCGAACAAATAAAAACTAGAGAAGGATAAAATAATCCACATAAGAGAATTAAGATACTTGTTAGGGGTAAAGAACGCCTTAGATAATAATATAAAAATGCTAATAGTAAGGGAACAGCAAAAGCTTTGGGAGTACCAGATACTAAACCATCTTGTAACCATAGATTTTGATTCAGCAAGAGGGTAGCAATAAATCCTGTAAACGGAATTGGGAAAAACTCCATTACCAAAACAAAGCAATAGTATGTCGTGATTAGCCCTAAAATTCCTGGTAGTAATTTACTAATAACTAGAGGATCGATCTTTAAAGCTGCTGGTATGGCATAGATTATTTTGTAGCCTAGAGGTGCAATAGATTGAAAGTAATCGGCAATTAAATCATTGGGAAACAACTCTGAATCTAAGTAGCGTCGCATCCAAAATACGTGTTGTCTGGCATCATCTTGTACTACGTATTGACTGCTAAAAGCTTGTTGTAAAGCCATAAAACTATAAATTAGGGAAAATAATATGGCGATAGCCAGCCAAAAACGCGATATTCTCTTGAGGGATAATTGAGGTTCAACAGTAAAAAAAAATTGATTAATTGTCTTAGTAATTGTATTTGCTGGCATGGGTTTCTCACACAATTATTTATTTAATTTGATTATTTAATTTGCCAGAGAGATTGAGTGGGTTCAATTGGTTCGATTTGTGCTGTAGTACTTTGCTGAATTGATTGAATTAATTCTTCGTAGGGCTTAAATAAGAAGACATCACTAAAACCCAGGGGAATTTCTACTTGCTGAATGTCTTCGGTAAATAACATAAATTTTGTTTGTTTTGGAACAAGATAGCTGAGGGAAGTGAGGCGACTTATTCTTTCTGTATTACCAAGAATTAGAGGTTGAGAACTTTGCTCAATTATTTTAGCTATTTGAGGATTGTAATAACTACTGTATTTGTTCCACCAAGCCTTTGCTGTAACTATATTTCCACAACACCAAATTCCTCCAGAGATGAGCGCAATTGTAATTAATTGCCATAAAGTCCTTTGTCTGTGGCTACTTTTAATAGCGGTAATTTTGGAGGCTAAACAGTATGCAACCGCTAATTCAATCCCTAAATGTACAGGAATAATATATCGACTAATGGTCGATCGCTGTCCTCCAGAAATCAAGTCAGGTAAACCTAAGCAAATCGCCGTAGCACCAATTAATAGCAAAATAAATATGCTAGCAGATTTGTTTCCCCGACGTACCAGATAATAAAGACTATAAGCAATTAATAATAAAATTGGGATCAGTGTATAGGTGATCGAGTTACTGTAGTCTAACGGTATATCTTGTCCCGTCTCAACATTAAAAAGGCGATCATTATAGCCAACTTGCAAATCAAAAAAGACTGAGCTTAGATTTAAGCACCACCGTTGCAGCCAGGTAGTCAAAGGAATTGCTCGTTGAATCCAGCCCCCAACTCCATCACCATTAAAAATAAATACCCAAATCCAAGGACTAAATAATACAATACCAATACCTGAAGCAAATACGTAGTTAGTTAGTAATTTATTTCCCGAAAACTTGCCTACAATTGCAGCATAAATACCATGAGCCACAAATACGAATAGAGCTAAAGGATGAGCATACAAACCCAAAGCTACACTCACGGCATATAATGCCCACGAACCTTTTTTTCTCCCCCTAATTGCTTTGAGAAATGTCCAGCAAGAAAACAGCATCGTTACCGTGAGGAGACTATATTCCCTGGCTTCTTGAGCATAGAGCAAATGAAAAGGGGAAACTGCCATTAAAGCTACAGCCAACATTCCCACCAAAGTAGAAGCAAATAATTCTTGAGCTAGGAAATACATACAGGGAAAACTGAGTAAACTGATTACCGCTGCTACCCCTCTAGTAACTGTTAGGGAACTTCCTAGCCATTCCATCCCTAATCGAGCCAACACATAATAAAGAGGCGAATGTTCTGAAGATGCGATCGCTTTGACTCCAACTCCAAAATTCCTCTCACTAGTAAGACGCTGAAACTTTTGCAATTCTTCTAGATCAATTACTTTGGCAACAGGAGCTTGTTCGACAAACTCATTACGAGTATAACCAGAGACTCGTAATGAAGTATGTACTTCATCAATCCAATACACCTTCTGGTCTAAATTAGTAAATCGTAGTCCAATACTCAACAGCAAAATTATTATTACCGAAATAGTAATCCAGTTGCCAGAGAATTTCATTGTATTCTTTAATAATCTCATTAAAGGACGAAGAGCAAAGATGATCGATGTGGTAGAGGTAGTATATATAAAAGTTGGAGGGAATAAAAGAAAATTTTCTCAATTCTGCTACTCTCTTTAACTTTCCTATCGTCTCCTGCTGCTTAGATATAGACTCAAAGTTTTTTTGATTTAGGGCAAAACTTTTTTAAAAGGATGCCAGGTTTACTTTTAGGATTTAAGATAGAAATATATTTCTAGACCTCAATTGTATGACCCTAACTTGTAACACCTTGATGGAGAAAGTTAAGGTCATTTTTTTTTGCCAATTGATTGATAAAACAGATTTAAAAATACCCTAAGTGTTTTTACTGGTTACTGTGATATAAATTGATGTATATCATGAAAACTCTGTTATATTTGTCTGACAAAATTTAGACAATTAAATTGCTGAGTATTAATTTTAATTCTGAATTTTCAGTAAAATGTTTTGTACCCTCTGATAGAAATCATCTCGGCGATCGTAATAAGTTTTTAGCTGATTAAAACGGTTAATTGTCAAGTTATTCTGTTGGACAATTAATCGAGATTGATTGCAATAACGATCAGCAATTTTACGGATATTGGAGTTTAACTTTTGCAAAGTTTCTTGTTGATCGCAAATTATATTTGGTGGTGGTTCATTAATAATATTTTTTATTTCTTTATAAACCTGTCTTCTTAATAGTTCAACCTGATAACCTGCTTTAGCATAATTTTCCGTTTCTTCTGGAGTAAATTGTTGGGCATAAGCATGAGCCGTAAAAGAAACAGATGATGATTGTCTAGATGCTTCTGGGCTAAAACCACTTAGCAATCCTATTGCTGCCAATACACTACTAGTCACAATACGAATATATATTTTATTTAGTTTAGGTAAAGCCAAATTAACCTTTGACATAATTGAGAACAAATATAAGTACTAAAAACATTGCTAATTATTCTGAGCTAATTTCTCAGACATAAGTTCCTGTTTTTTCAATTTTTTAGCTAAAAATTTAATTAAATTATGCTTAGGTAGCAACTAGCAACTAGCTACTAGCCATTAGCTACTAATAATTAATGAAAATTACTTCTCCTCAGATTTAATTAGCTTTGAGAAAGGCGTTTAACAGTTGCACCCCCAAGTAAACGGTCTGTTTCTATTAATAAACTGGGGATTTCCTTGGCATAGGAGCTTTTTGCTAAACAAGATTCTAAATTGAGTTGAGCAACCTTATCTGCTTTGGCTCCAGGAAACCAATGACCACCATTAGTCAGTAGGTTATATCGTGCTTGACCATATTCGATCATGTCGTAGGCAAGAGCTAAATTACGTAACCACAAAATGACAGGAATATTCACATTACCTGGAGTATTTTCGTAGCTGGGTAAACCGAGGCGCCAATTATCTAGCCAATCTTTACCCAAAACAGCGATCGCTTCTTGTGATAAACGCTCTAAAATAGGCGGTAAGATTTGCTCGGCTCGATCTAGCAAAGATAAAACTTTTAAGTGTTCATCAAAATCTGATGGTTTGGCTGCACCCAAGCTTAGAGTATGTACTTCAGGATGGGATAAACAAAATAAATCATTAAACACCATTGGACTTAAGGGTTGACATAATTCCACTAGCTTTGGTGGGGGGTTATAAAGATGTCCTCCTTTATCGGAAGGAGAAATAATAAATACTCCCATATCCTGACGCCGAGCTGCTTCTATGGCTGACCAATTCCATTGATTGATGTAATACCAATGAAGATTAACATAGTCAAATTCGCCAGTTTCAATAACTTTGGTAATTATTTCTGTCGAGCCATGGGTAGAAAAGCCAATATGTCTAACTTTGCCTTCTGCTTTGAGTTTTTTGGCCTCATCTAAACATCCACCAGGACGGATACTATGGTGAAATACTTCTTCATTATTAATACCGTGCAGTCCTAATAAATCTACATATTCTAATTGACAAAAATGAAGTGATTGCTGAAATTGACGACGAAATTCTTGGGGATCGGGTTTAGGAGAGACTTTGGTTTGAAAAATTAGCTTTTCCCGTGAGAGTTGGGTTAATATTTGTCCCAACTGCATCTCTGAGCTACCATAACCCCTGGCAGTTTCGATATGATTAATACCAAGCTCAAATGCACGACGAATAGTGGCTTCAAGATTACGCTGATTAGCTTCGGGTATTTGAGACTGGGGTAAATCCTGCCATTTATATTGATATCTCATGCCTCCGCAGGAGAAAACGGGCATCTGTAATTCTGTGCGACCAAATCGCCGATATTGCATGATCAAACCAGTATCTTTATTTTTGTTTTTACCTCTACAAATATTATTTTAGATATTTTTTAGATATGATTTGTAGACGACAAGAGCGATTAACTAATTTGTATGAAAATTCTTTTAGTGGATGACGAAACCGAATTAAGCGATCCTTTAAGCCGAATTTTATTACAAGAAGGGTATAAAGTAGACGTAGCGGATAATGGTGCAAGGGGAATGGAATTAGCTCTGCAAAATCACTATGATCTGTTAATTTTAGATTGGATGTTGCCTCATAAATCGGGATTAGAAATTTGTCGCGAGGTGCGATCGCATTTTGTGGCTACCCCTGTATTATTTTTAACCGCTAAAGATACTGTAGACGATCGCGTTGATGGTTTGGATGCAGGGGCAGATGATTATCTAGTTAAACCTTTTGAACTACGGGAATTGTTAGCTAGAGTCCGTGCTTTATTACGTCGTTCGACTTTAGAAACGCCAAATGGCGATCGCTTGAAATTAGCAGATTTAGAATTAGATCTAGAAAATCAGGTTGCCTATCGCGGTGATAAGGCGATCGCTCTTTCGGCAAAAGAGATTGAGCTTTTAAAATACTTCATGCAGAACCCAGATCGATTATTAACCCATGAAGAAATTTATAGTTATTTATGGCAAGCTGAAGAACAACCCAGCAGTAACGTCTTAGCTGCTTTAGTACGACTATTACGACGCAAGATTGAAATTAAAGGAGCAACAACCTTAATTCATACTGTATACGGTAAAGGTTATCGTTTTGGCATTAATTAAATAATTAACTAAGTATTAAAAATATTAGATGCTACTTCTGGTGCGAGGCTAATTTATCTGCCCATCTAGTTGTTTCTGGTAACCGATATTTAGTTAAACACCCCATCACATAGTCGATCGCCGTAGGTAAACTAATCTTGTGTCCCACAGATATATAAATTGGTTTGACTTTAGTGCGCGATCGCAATACTACCCCAATAGTTTCATCTCGATCTATTAATGGTTGCCAGTTACCTTTTTCCAGAGGAATTTCTTCGTGAGTACCAATAAACCGAGATTTAGCTACTCCAATAGTAGGCAGATCGAGCAACACTCCTAAGTGACAAGCTAATCCAAAACGACGCGGATGAGCAAAACCCTGCCCATCACAAAGAATTAAATCGGGATTAATAGTTAACTTTGGTAAAGCTGCTAAAATCGCTGGAAGTTCACGGAAAGAAAGATATCCAGGTACATAGGGAAAAGCTGTAGGTATGCGAGCGATCGCTCGATCTACTAGCTCTAATTCGGGATAACTCAATACAGCCACTGCCGCTTTAGAAATGGCATAGTTATCCTCAAAACCAATATCTACCCCCGCTACATATTTAACTTCCCCCAAATAATCTTGGGTAATGACTTGACTTCTAAGTTGTTCTTGAATTTTCTTGGCTTCAGCTACTGTTTTAACCCAAGAATGAGTAAGATTCATGTTCAATAATCTAATTAATTTACTATTTAAACTTATTATTTGCTAATGGTATGAATCTTAAGAAAATTAGTTCCTTGGGGAATTTTGGTCGGAATGCCACCCATAATTAATATTTTGTCCCCATAATCAACTAATTCTTTTTCTAATAAACGATTTTGGGCGATTTCAACTAACTCTTCAAAAGTACTTCCTTCATGTTCCAAATAAATTGGTTGCACTCCCCAAACTAAATTGAGACGGTGATAAACATCAATATTGGGAGTAAAGGCAATTACCATCGCACGGGGACGTTCTCCTGAAGCAATTAATGCCGTATAGCCAGTAGCAGTAAAACAGACAATATAGGCTAAATCTAAAGTGCGATCGATTGCATTTAAAGCTTCACTCAAAGCATGAGTTTCATCACTTTTGGCTGGGGGATTATTAGCAAATTGCAACTCTGGTTCAACATTGACAGCAATTTTAGTCAGCATCTCCACTGCCTTGAGGGGATATTTTCCTACTGCCGATTCTCCTGACAACATTACCGCATCTGTACCATCAATAATGGCATTGGCAACATCACTAGCTTCGGCACGGGTAGGACGAGGATTGTCGATCATGCTGTCTAGCATTTGAGTAGCAGTAATCACAGGAATATTTTTTAGATTGCACTTACGAATAATTCTTTTTTGTAGCAGGGGAACTTGTTCGGGTTTAAGTTCTACTCCTAAATCTCCTCTGGCAACCATCAATCCGTCACATTCAGCTATAATTTCATCTAAATTAGCGATCGCCTGGGGCTTTTCTATTTTTGCCATTACTGGTACATCCGAAGCATGGCGATCGGCTAAAAACTTTTTTAAAGCCTTGATATCTTCACCCCGACGTACAAAACT
>JAAUYG010022933.1_pt1 | contig 10700 bp, 8 predicted proteins | sample 7278091 | NCBI WGS metagenome assembly JAAUYG01 (sample SAMN14350201, study PRJNA611818) | marine sediment metagenome | isolation source: surface marine sediment (0.6m) | place: French Polynesia: Moorea | collected 2018-08
ATGGCATCCAGCTAGACAATTGTCTATCTGGATGACCGACACTTTCAATTTAAAATGATCTTGATGTATATTTTTTATTATATTTATATTTATATGTTGAAAGTGTTGAAAGTGTGAATAAACTTTCTATCTATCTATAATGTATGGCTCTGATAGCATACTTCAAATTGAATGTCTTCTATCATTCACGCTCGCCTGTCTTTTGCTGTACTGAAATATTTCCCAGGACTCTCCGTTGACCAATGCTGGGACAGGGTCGAACCTGACCATCCAGGGTACTGTGGAATGTGACGCGAGTGTCATGGACGGTCACACCCTGCAGTACGGGGCCGTGGGGGCTGTGTCAGGTAAACAAACAAATAGACTCGCTCTGCCACACATATTACCTCACCTTACGCTGGAGACTTTGTGTATGATTTCTCTTGTCACCCCACATTCTAGAAGGATATACATGTATTGTAATCATGCAAGTCCAGCAGTTGCTTCTGTAGCCATGGTAACCATGTTCAAGCAGTTGTCTCCACCCCACCCCACCTCCCGAAAGCGATTACCAGTACCATGTGTGGTGATAACCAGACTGTTCTGTATGCTACACTGTGTGAGTCACTGTGTAGGAGACTTCATATTTCACACATACTGTGAATTTATTAAACCCCGCCAGCTCTGCTGGGTGGGGTTTTAATGCGATGCTCATGTGCATCTGTCTGTGTGTATGTTTGTTCACAAGATGTCTCAAACAAAATTTACCCAATCAATTTCATTTTGGGCGGGAGCCTTCCCTCTGACGCAGAGACGAAGTGGTTAGATTTTGAGAAAAATCGCCCCGGGGTAAGAGTGGTGTGGGGGTCTGAAATTTCGGCCCAAATGATAAGAGATGGAAGAAAAAATTTTGAGCGGCTATAACTGCTAAACGGTGAGAGATAAGCATGTGGTTACTATTAGACACTAATAAGAAGTCATATATGCAGAGTTAAATGGCACTATCAGATTTGACCTCGAGTGTACTTGAAAGGTCAAATGCAAGGTCACTCTGATTTCAAACCCTTATATCTTGTAAGGGAACTGAGTTAGGCCCTATGTTACTATTAACCATCAATAGGAAACCATATATGGCAACTCCAAATTTATACCATCACTTTTGACCTTGAGTGACCTTGAAAGGTCAAAGTCAAGGTCATGCACATTTCAAACCCTTATATCTCATAAAGGAGCAGGGTTAGGCACTCATACTATTAACTATAAATAGGAAACCATATATTGAGTGCAATGATACCATCACTTTGAAACTTCAGTGACCTTCAGATTTCAAAGCTTTATATCTCCTAAAGGAGCAGAGTTAGGCCCTATGTTACTATTAACCATCAATAGGAAGCCATATATGGTGAGTCCAATGACATCATCAGATTTGACCTTGAGTGCCCTTGAAAGGTAAAGTCAAGGTCACTGGGATTTCAAAATCTTATATCTCATAAAGGAGCTAAGTTAGGCCATATGTTACTATACAACGTCTATAGAAACAACCTATATATGGAGAGTCCAATAGCACAGTCAGATTTGACCTTGAGAGGTCAATGTCGAGATTACTTAGATATTAAATTGGAAAACATCTGTAGGTTACATGTTTACCTCTGGTGTATTACTATAATAGCATTGATGTCATATTAGGGTGTTTGTGGGTGGGCAGGGTTTTCTGCTGTCCTAGCGGTCTTTCTTGTTAATGTTTTGTGGGGGGGATTTATTTGGCGAAATTCGTGGCCATCTTTAAATCGCAAAAAAATAAATACCTGTAAACATAATTTATGTGTGCCTAGATAATTAACTAGGCCTGTGCTAACCACAAATATTAATCCCCACAAACATGGTTTTGTCTCAAAAACGCAAACATTAATCCCCACAAACTTTAATGGATTTACAGTACCTCTGGTCTCAGTCTTGGTTTCATAAAACTTAAGGATGTCTTTTATAGAATCCTAGACGTCTTTTTTTATGAATCTGAGGTTAGGTACACCATGCAGGTGTAATTTAGTTCACTGCTGCTACATTGGAGTATTCACCGTTGCCGAGCTGTTATACATGTTGTTCGTTTCATCCCCATGTCAACATTGCCATAGTCTACTGTGACCAGTTTCTCGAAAAATGTTCAGTCCAGAGAAGTGGACTTATAAATAATAAGCACCTTGGCAACCAGTGTATTTTCCATGCTCAAGGTTGCTATGGGACTTCAGATTTTTCCTGAAACTGGCCCTTGGTTCATACTCTCTATTTGTGTGTTGTAGTAATTCATCATATATCCCCTGTTCCAGGTGTGAAGAACCCTATCTTAGTGGCTGAATCTCTCCTCCAGACACAGTTACAGGGAACCATGTCTCTGGGACGAGTTCCACCAAGGTATGAAGACAGACACAGGCTTGGTTGGTATCTCTAACAAACAAAAACAAAATAGAAAAAATCTTTAAAATCTGAAATGATTCAATTTTTCTTCATAATATGACAATCTTAATAACTGCTGTAATGATTAATAGATTGGTGAACTCATGTTTATTTTCATGACTTTAGACTTTGTATGATAGCTGGGCCCTGGTTTCTCAAAGGTTATGCCCATGATAGCCTCAAAACTGATTTTAAAGCTGTGAAAGGATAAGTGTATATGTGCCTACATGTGTAGATTTTTTCCAAGAGCAATAAAGTAAATGGAAAATATATTCTTAAAACTTGCTCTTAATTAGTGAACCTGGGAAAACGACCGGGATCTTGTCAAAGTCCTTTACTAACTACATAAACGCCTGTCAATCTAAAAAAAATAATTTATGCTTTATGTTATATTTAAGTCGATGATAAGAAGAAAGGTGAACGTCGAGTGTGAGAATTGTGTATTCACAAATACATGTGAAAGTAGTTATCCATACCATGTTCTAAGAATGCCATTCCTCTTTTCGATACGATGGCGCTGTAACATACGTGTGTGTTTCCAGTACGATGGTTGGTCCTGGAGCCCTGGACTGGGCTGAGAGATGCAACATTCCCACTGTGAGGAAGCAAGATCTCATCACAGGTAACCAGCCAAATGGCCAAATTGTATTACTGTAACCTGGGATTCTGGTTTTAGGAATATGGTATGGGGGATGCAGTACCATACCCGGTATATAAAGATGAGCATCATTTTGCCCTGTTATTGTACAAAATTCGTGTTCACTTCTTGAGTGATCAATTTTGCTGTGGTTCTGAGTATGAGATTCAGGCTTTACAAGAGCCCAGTAAGGTATCATGGGATTGGTACATGTATACAACGCACTTTTCCGCCTGTCAGGAACGTGAAAGGACATGCGTTTCATCGTCTGAATCTTTTAATTTAATGTTCATTTAAGCCACATAGACTAGAAACCTTTCACCGTCCATTGATTTTAGGCAGATAATGGATGCTCTTGCCATTTGTGGTTACACCTATCTTACTGTGTAAAATAAAATTGTGCAATAATGATTGGTTTCATTTTGCATTGCAGATTCATCCAGGAAAGCATACATAAAACACAAACGGAAGCTGGATATGTTGGAGGAAGGTACTCCACTCAACCACTTTAACCACAAGAAACCTAGGGTGGAAGAACCCTCCCCTCAGGTACAGTATACATCGTCACAGCCTAGAGCTGTTGGAGAGAGTATGAATTCAGAGGAGCCTAGTAAGCCATGATATTCGTATTATACATTGCACATGCCAGTGTGCCTACATACCCTTGCCCTCCAGGACTGTACTGAAATGATAGAAATGGCACAGAGTGCTATCTACAAATGATCTATTACTATTAGACCTTTCTTTTGAGGCTTTGCTTGATATCAACAGTTTCATTTCTTCAAAAAGGACAGAAATTTAGTGGCTATGGAGAAATAACAGAGCAGTTTCTGCTATTGTCAACGGCAACCATTGGTGACAACCTGACAATTTGAAGTATTTTATTAACTAGATAAGCGAGAATGGGAGAGCTGACGATGCCCTGCATGACACGGTGGGAGCCGTGTGTGTCGATCATCGAGGACATGTGGTCAGTGCAGTGTCCAGTGGGGGCATTGTCCTTAAACAACCTGGACGGCTCGGCCAGGTCAGTCAATATTAAATACAGTGGAAACCCGGAATTAAGACCAACCATGGAATGGTGAAGAACTGGTTCTAATTGGGAGGTAGTCTTTTTATTATGAGCCTTTTGAACATAAAAATGTGTTGCTTGTTGGTACTACAGTGGTCTGTATTCTGATACTGCCCTAATTCTCAGGTGGTTGTTAACTGAGATGCCACTGTACATGGTTTAATGCTGGACTATATTACATGCGTGGAAAAAAATATGAAACTACAATGTATTGGGAAAGGCAGAGGGGAAGGATGGGAAGTGTAAACAAGTAACTACTGAAAGTGCAACATTAATATCATAAACATCTGTAGTCATATATGATATTGGAAATAGTCATGATATTTGACCAATGGGTCAAATAACAAGTGGTTGGCCATTGAAGGGTTTTCCAGCCACATACATTACAGATGAAGAAAGTTGACCTAATAAAGCTGTGTGTGAACCCATGCCTGTGACAAATTTGAGTGGAAAAAAAATATCATTGCTTTGGCATTGTAGACATTCTAGTGACAAAGACAAGCGCCACATACTGCTGCTGATTTAGTGCCATTTCTGAAAGTCCCAGGTTTGATCCCCAGAGAAGATAGATGGTCTTCTAATCTATTGCTGACACATGTTTAGTTAAGTGTTATACTGAATTGATGTGCTATGCGGATCTTTCCAGGCCGCCCTGTATGGCTGCGGCTGCTGGGCAGAGAATGACAACCATTCAAAGCTAGGAGTGGGGGTCAGCACATCAGGTATAGCCCATGAAATCTTCCTGTATGTACAGTGAAACTAGTCTGTGAGATAACTGTGCAAACAGTGTTAATAATCTGTTGGGTAGACCACTGGAAGTCAACAGTAGTTGCTTCAGACACTGGCACCACTGAATACCAAGACATGAGCCTGAGTAAAGTTTTCTGATCCCTTGGGTATCTATATTATGGGGTCGACTGGCTTCATATGCACTTTAGACTATAACGTTCAGTGTGCGGGCCTCACATGCTATTCAGAATTGAATAGGTTGCATATTGTGACAATTTACATTCTAATGACCAATGTAGTGGACAAAGTGGTCTGCGTTGTTACATTGTATGGAAGTACAATTGAATGATATCATCTTCAGGAATGCATCATGGTTAGGTACATACAATTCAACATTATCGTTTAACTGTTTAGGCTGCGGAGAGCATTTAACGAAGACACTGTTGGCCAGAGAATGTGCTGAATGCCTTAAGACCCAGACAAACCCAACCTTAGCAGTGACTAGCGCATTCCAGGAGAAATTTTTAGGTGAGTGCCTGTGATGATGCGGTGAACTCCTTAAGAGAGAGAAATATGAAAAATTTACTGTGCCATTGGGGCTAACTTTCAAGAAAGATCTTAAATCTAAATATGAACTTATTCAACTTATGGTTGGAAAACATTGTTTATACCACGATTGTTTTTCCAGGGATTTGGACTTTAAATTTTTTAGCTCAGCTAGTATGCTACTAGCATATTACCTGGGCCTCTTGTTTAAAGCCAGTGCCAGTAATGCCACTAACCTCTTGCTACTGTTTACATCTGCGTTCCTATGTAATATGTTTTATGTCGTTTCAGATTCTCCATTCATCAAAAATGTAGACCAGAAGTTAGGTGGAGCATTGACCGTCAAGGTGGACACCGCAGAGCCCAACAGTATGGAAGGTAGGGTACAGTCAGTAGTAGGATATAGACGTTGTCTACATGGCAAATAGTATGCATTGTATGGTACGATTCATGTCATGCAAGGTATTGGATATACGATGTATTTGTAAGGCAGGGTACTTGTAACTGACAGGGAAGCAACTCCAAGCTATGGTGTTATGTAAACCTCTTTTTATAGAGGGGAAACCCAGTTGAAAAAATAGTCGTGGCAGCCGTTACTGCTTTTAGTGGTTTGGCGATGTAAGCATTTTGTGTTGTGATATGTCCCAGTGATGACACTTACCTAGAGATAACATTAAAGAAATATGAAAGATATTTACCAAGGATTTTTGGGGGGTTGATGTGTGAATTACACTTTTGGACATTTTGTATTGCAGAATATCGATTGGAAAGGTGAAAATATCCCTCAGCTTGCTTGGTTACCTAGGGAGGGAAGGCCTCTTGCAAATACGAAAGTTATCCATGAATAATTTTCTTTGCTGGACCTTATTTTGTGGAGGCTGTTTAAAAAAATAAATCAAAAAAAAATATCTGTAACAGGTCCTTCGGCTTAATAATCAAGTAGAGACAATACACATAGAATTGTTGCTGCGACGTCTGTTTAATAAATGCCTACTGGGTAATAGTTTTCGCTACGCTAGCAGGGCAATAGTGGTAACCGTTTGAATTTCGATAAATGAATAACAATATATTTCTGTTCCAGTTGAGGTGTTGTGGGGACACACCACTGATTCCATGTGCTTGGCCTACATGTCAACAGGGGATAACCAGGCCAAGGTATGGCCAGCCTTATGCAGTGTGTTCTGCACGTATAACATGATCCAAGTTTAGCCACAGACTGAAGTTTACTGGCATAGCATGTCCTTCAGGCACCCTTTAGATATTTGTATGCAATAACAGCATTCAAAGATGACCCTATGTGTGGTATGATAAAATGTGATCGTTACTAAGGTAATAATCGCATGGTCTTTCAAGATGGGGTATTCTGCTCAGTCTGGTTTCTCAGAAAAATCTTAAGGCTACAAATGTAGTGCAATATACAAGTGTAGTCTACTAAATCACCTTAGTTTGCATTGGTTTTTTTTTTTTGCCACGTACATGTACCAGTCTTTAACTGTGTTTGTGTTTCTCCCCCTCTGACTCTAGGCGCTCATCTCTCGACTGCCGGAAGGGAAGCGCTGTGGGAAATCGTGTGTTGTCCAGAGTAAGTGTTGTACGGTATGGAAGACTCCCGGGAACCCGTCTTAGCGGAGAAGTGGAACTGGTTCCTGCTTAAGTGTGTGCGACTGTGTGTGTACCTAAAAAGTCCTGGCTGACTACAGTGTGGCTATTGTTACCATGTGTACTAGTGTAGTACTTGATATATGCCTTGATGGATATTCCTGCCTAGTTGTGTGTTTACTAGTAACACCAAACTTTGTGAAATACATACATGTCTACCAGTAATGTGAGGTACTGGTGGTGATAGAAGGCAGCAAGCCTGAGACAATATTCAGTTTACAGGGCCGTGTAACTGGTCCACTCATTGTTTTGGTTGAACATCACTACCTGGGGCCCTGGTTGTAAGCTGGGGCCCCTGCCTTTCAACTTAGCTATTTTATCTTTGTAACAGAGGTGCTAGCTGCTGATCTAGCAACAGCATTGATAGTTGGTAGCCTAGCAACAACCTGATACCAGGTGACCTACATGTAGCATAGCAACTGCATAGGACCTGGTGACCTAGCATAGCAATTGCATAGGACATGGTGACCTAGCATAGCAACTGCATAGGACCTGGCATAGCAACTGCATAGGACCTGGTGACCTAGCAAACAGAGTATTACCTGTCATATGCCTTAGTCAACTGATCACAAAGTGTTGTAACTAAGAACAAAACATTGATTTTAATACTGTTAAGATTTCTTGTGGCAATTAACATTCAAGTTGTGTTGAATCAGACTAAAATTGTCATTGTAATTCAATTATTACTGAGTTCTGTTGTGAACATTTTGTGTCTTTTTATGTTCAGTTCCCTATTGACCCTTTTTGGGCCTACTATGATTTACTATCATGTGATGTAATTTAGTAATCTTAAAATTTTAAACTGTGATGTGCATACAAAGTTGTACCATATAGGATTTTTATGTGCTGTAGGTTGGTGTCAAGACAGACTCTGATCGGGGAAATGCAAACATTTCTTTTTTTTTTGCGATTGTAACCCATTAGGATGGACGATGTCCTTTTTAACTTGAACGCAGTCATGTTTTCGAATGGTGAAAAATCTATGTATATGTGTGCAACAATAGATGCAACCATTGGGCACAATAGAAAGTCCGCTTGTTTCACATGTTATTATTTTCAGTATTGATACTCATGATACACACCAGGGTGGTTCAAGGTGGCCAGTACAATGGACCCCGAAATCATGTGCATGGATTGGTATAAAGAAACATTTTGGCAACCTTGATATGGGTGTAGATGCATAGAAAAAATCTCTTTACACTTCTGGGCTCAAAGTGCTTGATAATACCGAAGTCTAAATTTAGACTTAAGTCAATCTTAGCGATGTGATTTGCTGAGAATCTAAGTTAAAACATAAGACAGAAGTATTTTCAAGGACTCCGGCCCAACCTGGATTGAGCTGAATCCTGTGGTTTGCTCTGTATCAGTCAGTCATCCACATAATAGTGTTTAATGTAAACACACTTAATTGTCCAATGCAAAAATTTTTATTTACAAGTTGCAATACGTCAACGTTAGTTGTAGGAGACGTCTATGGAAAATGTGATAATGTACATGGGACAGTCGTGGGGTTATGTGATAACAACTATATGGTGCTACATTGTACATGTATGTTACTATATGCGTACTACCTTTGTGTACAGATGGGGACATTGGACCATATGGGGTAGCCATAGTGACCAGACGTTTTCATGGTTTTGTACAGGATGTTGTATGTAGGAACGACTTCTACGATAGCTGCATCACTGTACAAATAATGCCCATAATATTGATCACCTACTTCGGATTTTCAGCCATTATTTATGCGTCTACCCCAGCGTAACAGCACACTAGCCTCTAGTATGTACTGATTTACCCCTTGCGACGTACCGTCTGAATATGATCATAATGCCCTCCAGTGCAGACAATCTCACTGTGCTGGTCTGCAGTGATGGTTGTTGTGATGTCATGTTACCATCATATCCTCACGTCTATATAGGCACCTGAGTGCCACGTCCCAGTTAATTCCCATCTGCTGTCCGCAGCAGCATGGGAGGGGAGCCTAACCCGTGCTACCTGGGAAGGTGAGAAAAGAAGGATATCATATACAGTGGTCCCTGCATTTTAAGACCCTCACCCCCTTCAGCCATAAAATTTTGATCTTAAATTGGAGGTGGTCTTAAAATGGAGGGATATTTATATTGAAAATATAAGAATGGTGTCACTAAAAATAGAGGGAATGGGGTCTTAAAATAGAGGGAACTGTTAAATGGAGGGTCTTAAATCGCAGGGACCACTGTAGACGAAGGGCCATAATAGCTGAAATTCCTCAGGGTGACAATATTTAAATTCGTTTGAATTTATAAAATTGTCATTGCTGTCTGCTACATCATAGGCTGAGTGTCTGTGTTCCGACACCAGACGCTGACTGCATCACCCCACCAATGCTAATTGATTTGAAAATAGTGGTCCCTGCGATTTAAGACCACCAATGAGCCAGCAAAATATGGTCTTAAATTGAAGGTTGTCTTAAAATAGAGGGATGTTTATACTGAAAATATGCAAGTGGTGCCACTGATATCCGGGCTTAAAATGCAGGGAATTGTTAAATAGAGGGGTCTTAAATCGCAGGGACCACTGTAGTTATGTTAGGATATTTAAAGATGTCAGGTTATTGGTGACCGCACTTGAGCAGTCTTCTTAAATTGGCCAGTTTTAGAAATGTACATGTATGTGGTGTTGGCAGTACATGGATTGTGATAATATGACGGTGAATGCTTTTCAATGCTGTGCTCATAGTATGAAGTGAAACTTGCAGCTTATTGTGATTAACTTTCACACATGCATAATTACAGCTCTTTTAGTAGTAGTTTTCACTTCATATTAGCGTATGTGATGGTACTAAGACAATCTTTAGATATCCTCAAAAGGCAAACTGCAGCCTTCACAAAATATTCTCTTTTGTTTGGAACTAGGGCACAAGACGCTTTATACATTCAAGAGGCCAAGTTGAGATAGCATTCCACACCTTAGCTTGTACGATTCCTGTACCCTTGCAGTACTTACTCATCATGATATCGCATCTGAAGCATAATGCCACTTGCAGAAAGTCAAGGGAGCATAATGGGAATGGTTATATATATGAGTTGTTGTATGCCAAACAGATTTGTGTGCAAGTGCATTGTAAGCATTGACGTTGCATCGTGACCTGCATACCAGAATAAGATCTGTAACTAAAGCTCATCCGTTTCAGAGAAATAAGGGCTATCCCATTATAAAGTGTGGGAGGGTGACCTGGAAAGATATAATATGTTGGGTTGGGGAACAAAAAGAATTGTAGTACAGTGAAACCTGCGTTGAGAGACCACTGCCATGAGAGACCACCTGTCTTGAGCAACCACCCATCTTTGGCAGATGGACCTACATTTCAATGTCGCTGAACCTTTCACCAGAGACCACTTGTCTTGAGAGACCACATTTTTGTGGCCAGTTGGATGGTCTTTCAAGACAGGTTCTACTGTACCTCATTACAGGGTGTTGCAGAACAGTGCACCACAGCGCATGTGTGTCTCGCGAGATGAATTGAAATATGTCATATGTCACGGGGGGGGGGGGGGGGGGGGGTTTTAATGTTTTTTGGCGGGTGCCCCCCCCCCCCGAGTTTGTTGGTGGTATTGTGAATGTGGTTTTTTGTGGGGGGGGGGGGGG
>JAAUYG010055241.1_pt1 | contig 10700 bp, 11 predicted proteins | sample 7278091 | NCBI WGS metagenome assembly JAAUYG01 (sample SAMN14350201, study PRJNA611818) | marine sediment metagenome | isolation source: surface marine sediment (0.6m) | place: French Polynesia: Moorea | collected 2018-08
AAAGGAAAATATTCTACTTATGAATGTTTATTGATGGAATGGTATTTGCCCAGCAAGCTGGAATTCTAGGCAGACAACAGAGTAATTTCAAAACGCTGCGTGTTTTTCTGTTTGCAGTTGGTGTAATCTCGTTCATACAAATATTGCATTTGATTCATTGTCTTTGAACAGTGGTACATGTACAGTATCCAAAATAGAGAATGGAGAATTACGTGGCAGTTTTGCCAACATGCGCCAATCCTGAATGATCATAATCTCATGCGACTTTTGCGGGGAACCTGGATTTGCTTGCGCCCCGGTTCAAATTTGTTTGGAGTGTTCATTTTTGCAGAGTTTACGAATGAGAAGAAACTGTAAGTGCTACTAAGGGAACTTCAGACAGATCTGAGCTGACATGCATCTGGAGCAACGATTTCGCCAAAATGTAGAAATGGCTCATGAACAACCTCTCACGCGCTAAACGAGACCACATCCGCATGATTTCGTTTCTTTGGGGGGGACAATTGATTTGCCACTCCCAAGGAGCCAAGCATGTGAATTCCGTCGCCCGAACTGATCAAACCGACACCCAGCGAAATGATTACAGGCTGAATCCCGGGGGGAGCAATGAATCCCCAAACAGATCGTCTCACATCAATGGCTCGTCACTGCCTCCATGTTCAATTTCAAACCTGAAAGAAGACCGAAGAAACTGGATGGAATCTGGACTTCACCTTTGGCGACGGGGATTTTGAATCCGCCGTGATCACTGAACATCGAAAGTAAAAATCTGACAACTGAACTCAAACGGAAATGTGTTGTCTATGCAATTGATTCGCATCCGTGACCATTTCTGCGGAAAATGCGTGCTTGGTTGGCGTCAACGTTGTGCTTCGCAACTGTCTCTCACAGGTACAGAATGCGTTCACAACGCTTTCCTGCAAACAGACACCGCGGTCTGTGTACCAAACAAGAGGAAGTCGAAAAACACAACACTTGAGGTTCGTGGCTACATGTTAGTCGTCAGTGCTGGTGTATGTAAAAATAACTAGAAAGGCCTGCTTCTTCTTGTGTTAACGCCAGAGCCAATTTTTTGCAGGTCTCTGCCAACTATACATACATTGCAATTCATCCAGATGTTAGCATCAACAGCAGATGTATGTCTTCTTCCCTTGATTTATTTCACTTCCTAAGAATGAGTTGAAAGTTTCAGCATCACTCAATATTTATGAGGCCCACATGAGCCACAAGATGAACCATCCATTCATCCGCGCTATGGTGTCAAGTCAAATCATTTCATTCTGCTTTACGTGACTTCTGTGGACATGTCAATGTGCCTTTCATCCGTGATATCCTTGACTTGTGCGTCACGAGTAGCCTTCAGAGCGATGGCAATGCTTGGCGTCTTCTAGCTGAGAGAAGAAACTGACACGAATGTGTCTCTTACATCTTTGAAATCACTTCAACGGTGGAAGACTCAGACATGCACCAAAAAGCTCCAAACATTCGCATTGATGAAAAGAACTTTCGGTCATTGACCTGCAGATCTTCCTGCAAATGGCCATAATCTCGCTGTTTCCCGATATCTTCTGGCAATGGAAATCAAAGTGCGCATGGACTCATGAATGTTCGAACAATGTGGCTCACAGATGATTCTTTGTTTTGGAACCACAGATCTCCTTGTTGAAATTCCACAAAACAACAGAAAACTGATTTAAGAGTGGCAACAAGTAATCCCTTCACAGTGCTCTCCTTGCTCCCCCCTGAGCATTGGCCTCATGTGATCACCTGGAAAGGTCACGTGTCAGTCATGTTTGGCAAATTGAGATTTGTTAGTTGCAGATGAATCAGGTTGGGCTAAAGGGTTTTCACTCTTTGATTTGCTGTTTCTTCCAGCAGATGTTGGAAACTCAGCAGAAGAATTTTGAGCTGTATTGTGAGATGACACCTGAGATTGTATCAGATTGATGACAGAATTCAGCATCTTTTCGTTTGGCATTCTTTGGCAGATCTATCTGCAGATTATTGTTAATTTATGCCTGTATTCACTTGTTGAGGGCAATGGACGACAAGTGGCATTGAAACGCATACATCTCTCAAAATGTAAATAGCCTGTTGTGCTTTTGTCTCCCAACTGGAATGAACGTTTTCAACTGAAATTCAAATAGCGTACATGTAGCTCTCGGCAAAGAAGGACAATCATTGGCGCTCAAACAATCTCGCCTTCTGACTTTCTTCTGTTTCTCCGTTCGCACGAATTCGTCTGTCGGGAACATCAAAATGTGTGCTGCACCATTTCGGAAGAAAAAAAAAACAAAATGACAGTTTCATCTGTCCTTCAAAAGGTCGTTTTGTGAAATACCGACACAAGAGCTCAAACGAGTAAAGCAATTGTTTTCCATGGAGTCCATTTCAGCCACAGGAAAGAGGCGAAAGGCTGAGAAGGCAGAGGGAAGTCACTCAACCAAGGGTCATGATTTGTTTCTTCGTTCGATGACGCAAGACAGCTTTCACATGCACCACATTTCAGCAAACTAGCTGGCTTGTTAGAAGCCTGTAAAAATTATATACTGTCACGCATACCAGTTTCCCGCACGATTTCTGAAGGCTATCAAAAGAATTTTTGCGCTCTGTTATCCAACGATATATTCTGCTCTTCTGCCACAGAAAATTCTCTGGTTTGTTCAGCTCTACCTGGAAAGGAAACTTGTTTGCTGTCAGTGTTGTGTGGAAACCGATATCGTCAATTTTTCGGGAATAATTTATGAAGCAACGAAGAATGACGTATGACGCCAATACCATGAGATTTGTTCGTATCTGATATGTTTCAGATTGATTCTGCTTCGTGCTGAGGGCCAATATCTTGCTCGTTCTCACCAGGGATAATTTCAGAATTCGCTCTCATCGTTTGGACTTTCCTTGTGTGTGTTGTTATATATGTGTTTCTTTTCTGCCTTGTGTGGCAACGGATTGGCCCAACTAGGGATTTGAAAAGTAAAGAACATCTTCAGATGTTGGTTGGTTCTTTTCTTCAACCAACAGTTAACTGCTGTCCAACTTGCGACACTTGTTGAGCGTTGACGATTCCATTGGTCATGCACTCGACAATGCCATTGCCGGTGGCGTTCACGTTCGAATCTAATTAGGATTCTGGTTGTACTAACAGACATCACTCCTGACAATCTTTTGAAACTAGGGTGCAGCCAGACTGAGTATCCGGACCTTTCAGCGTTTGAGCTGTACCGGTGAATTTGCTGGTCTAATCATCGCAAAGAGAGCAGTAGCTCCAACTAGTTGGTCTGTAATTGACACAAACACGCAGTAATAGGGCACTAATTGCATCAGCGCGACATTCCAAGTGCAGCTGCATGACAGCAAAATGGCTCTGGCAAAGGCTAATTCACTTTTATGAAAGGATTCACGCAGGCCATTGTTGTGTGCATCTGTCCGAACACAGAATTCCACAATAGAAGTCAGACGCTTTTAGCCAAAGTAGCCACTTTGGAGCAGTTTTCTTTGTGCATAGTCTGATTTCTCAAGTGGCTTTTTGAGCAAAAACATTCTTCAAAAGCCGACAAAGAAGAATCGTCCCAGAGCATAATGCTGCAAATTTGACAGTGAAGGTCAACTTGTTCTGAAACAAGACATTTCTGTTCCGGCATATGGAATAATTCATCTGGCATGCCAGATGCGTCTGCTTTGTTCTTCTGACAAATGAAGGGTCACTAATTGGACACTATGGATCACCTGAGTTCAGAAAACAGATTCTTTTTCTTGGTTTGGTGCTTGCTTGGTTGTCTTGAAGCCAAAAGTTTCATCCACTGTCCAAGCAGGTGCGCATGAGCGAAAAAATGAGAGATTCTTCTGAAAGTAAAATCCATGACAATGCGAGAAGGACTGAACTTCAAATTGGTTGGAAATAACAGGTTCGATTTACCATATATAATTATGTTTCAGCCACATTGAAAAAGAATCAACAGTGTTCACCTGTTGCGGACAATGTTTTCTTCAACACACTGTGGGGAATGAAACGCTTTTGCTCTTTCCAATTCTTGTAGAAATCAAAACTGGAAACATCACCTTGAGGGTTTTTTTCTTCTTGCAAAGAAAAGACACGTTCATGTTGTGTTCTGTTAAATGTTTCATCACAGGGAAGGGGTATGTAACTGTGTATGTAAGTAAGGCGCTGTGAAGGTCATGAATTCAATTTCTCTGCTCCTGCCTGCCAGGATAACGACCGACCACACTGTTGACTGAGGATAAGTACACGAATACCACTTGTTGAAAGTAGGTCAGGTTGTGATTAGATCCTGTGACTTCACTGTGCACAGACACAGATCACCATGGTGTTTAGGTCTGTTCTAGCAGTGAAACAAACCAATGCAGATGAGAAAGAAGCAAAAACTAGTTTCTTGACATCCTTTTGGATGGCCAAAATCCCTTTGTTGCCAATTAAGGGCTGGCAGGTCATGAACACTGCCTTTGTTTTTCACAAGAGTGTTTTTTCTTTTGTTTGAAAATTGGAAGTCTCCATTTCTGAAGCAACATGATGCTTTCTTTGCTCTTGAGCAACACTTGTTTTTCAATGAAAAACCCAAAGCAAATGTAATTTGTTAACGCAAGTACTGACAAATAAGTGTTCATTCCTGCATTCGTTCAAGTTATTTAAATTATGTGCAGCTGGGTAGGGAGCCATATTGAGTGAATTGGAACCTAGTAAAAGGTGCAAACATTTACCCCACAGCAATTGCCTTGCTGTTCTGGCGCAGATGGCTGAAAGATTTAGATGCGAGCACTTGTTCCAGATAAGCGCTATCAGGTGCAGTAACACGGCTATTTGATTTTGAAACACAAAATGTGCACATTGTTGCTGTAGTTACATCTGGCAAGAGTATTGAAGGTACACACAGTCCGAGAATTCTTTCAGCTGCAAATGTCTTACACTTTCATTCCATGTTTGAGATTTTTGTTCATCGTTATTCTGAAGGTGCAACACCAAGGCAGTTTCCCCTTCTGTGTATGGGATGTGTGTTGAGGTTCTGAGGATTCTCCGTTGCGTGTTGTGGGAATGTTGAATGTGTATCAGAAGGTTCCAATGGGCTCAAGCAGTTTTTTTCCATGATCGCAATACATGTAGTCTGCAGGATTCCTAGAATTCACACAAACCATTGCACAGGATCAATTCAGGGCACTGTAGGAGCGACAGTGACATTAAGCAATGCGAATTCATCGTTATTTATTCAGGACATCACAGCTCAGGCAGAACAGCTTAAAATACAATGCTGTTGCTCTTTTGTCTTATCTAACATTTACAGGATGCCAGCTGTGCTGGTGTTACTGCTTATTTGGGATTATATAAGCATGATGTGTTTATAAATTGGCTGGTGCAATTTTGTCTTCTTGTTCTTCTTTGTTGCAGACAGAAGCTATGGTTGTGCATCTTGTGCTCTTTCTTTGAAACGAGGAAGATGAAGCTTGAGTTGTCACTTCTGGACACTGTTTCAAATGTTCTGATTCAAGCGTACAAACCAACAATATACAAAACCGTCAATGATCTGTATCTTGTCTCTTTGCAGGTCATTGTGGAGCTACGGGTGGTGTTCCTCAAGATCGGCGAGATCGACACCTTGAAGGAACAATACAGCGCTGACACGTTCATACAAGCCAAATGGCGAGAACCTGCACTTGACGGAAAAACTGTTGATGTAAGTTCTGCACCAGACGTCCAAGGACCACGCTAGAGTTTTTTGAAGTGGAATCCAAGAAGGTGCATACAACTAAATTGGCCAGGTCACCTGACAATTGACTCCAATAGCACCTGAAACACAAGAAGAACAGTAGACCACACATATAAAGCATCTGTGTTCTTGCTCTTTCTGAACCTCAAACCTTCCAGTCGAACTCTGTTGTTTAACTTTTCAAACTACACGTGCTTTTTGTTTTGCACCAACCTGTCACCGAGTCATGACGCACGAGTCATTTCAGGCAGATGCACTGAGCCTAAGAAGCCTCGACCCCTACCAAATCCAACAAAGAAAAATTTCATCATGAGAGTCAAAAAAGCTGACGAAGGCATCCAGCCACAAGATGCTGGACATACAACTGTGTGTTTGGTGGTCCAGCTCTTGAAAGGCCACAGTTCAATCTTCAAAGAAGGGAAACACTGATTGACCATCCAAGCAAAGGAATGGGTCGGTCCTAAGTCATTGCAGAAAAAAATCACTCTCTTTGCCTGTGTACAAAGTTTCCTTTTCAAGAGCAGGTGTGGTTGCTGCAGTGGTTGCTTTGCTGTTGCTGCAGGAGATGAAGCGGGTGGACCTAGAGAAGTTCTGGAACCCGCTGCTGTACATAGACAACATTCTCAGCGAAACCAAGGAAGCCACGTGGCTGACCGCGACGGTGGGGCCGAAGCAGGAGGCGTTCATACTCGAGCGGCGGCGAGTCCGCGGCATCTTCCTTGAAAACCTCGAGCTCAACGACTTCCCACTAGACGTACAGGTACAACAGAAAAACCAAAGATGCTTTGTGTGTGCCTCTCTTTATCTTTGAGATTTGTTGTTTGGTGCCAGACCACCGTGGGATGTGCACAAATGTCTCAAATGCCCTCCCGAGTATTCAGTGTCGCCGTTACTGTAGGCAATGTAAACGCTGTTTTGGGCTTCAGACCAAACCATGGTGAGCTGGATTCCTTCTTCTCTGAAACCTTGACCTCCCATGGGAAGTGTTTTTAGCTGGAAGGCTCAGTCGTGTGACAGACCCTTTTTCAACTTGTCGAGCTGAGTGGAGTCCTGGCTTTGAGACGTAATGCCTCCTCACATCTACGTCCGTGAGATTTCATTAAGTTGCGAGATAACCCAGTCCATTGAAAAGGAAAGGAGGAATCAGTGTGATGGGCGCCTTGAAGAAAACTGTCCCAGCGGAACCTGCTTGATCCCGCTGCATTGCGCTGTGAAATGCACGAATTTGTCTGACACCCTGGGTATTAAGATTTGCCTGACCTTGAACTATTGCTTGATTTGCCCCATCCTGTTCCCACTGGGAAAGGAGAGAGAGAGGAGCTGACACATATTTACTCTTTGGGAAAAAAGGAGGTGTTGGGTCCTTGTGTTTCTAAAAATGGATATTTTGCAAGGAAAGGAAAGTCTTGCATTTGCGTTACAATGGGCTGGAAAAGAAAGCGTGAAAAAAGTTTCCTCTCAAAGTTCGGCAAACACATTTAAACTATGAGGTATTTTGAACTCTTGCTTCTCAAGCGTGCTTCTTTTGTCTTGACAGGACTTGACTGTGACGATCACCAGTGAGAGGCCGGACACAGAAATCGACATCATTCCAGATGAGAACGAGATGAGTGGAATCAATGTACAGACCTTTGTAGATCAACAGGTACAGCCCTCAGTCCTCAGAGCTGAAACAAAACTGTGCTGTCAAGTTTTCAAGACCCTAATGAAACCTGGCAGGAAAACCTGACATTCACGTTCAGACAAGTTGTATTCTATTTCATCCTAATTTGCAGTCTAAAAAGTTCGTTTGCCTGGGAGGACCGTTTGATTAGGTTTCTAATTTTCAAACTCAGAATTGCGAAAAGGGTCTTGACATCTATCCAGTCACTTTTCTTGTATCAATAGGAATGGAGATTGCACGAACACATAGAAGTGTCTCGGAAAGTAATGACTCAGGAATACTCGAGTTCGAACCGCTGTCACCCGGCGTTGAGCGTGACGTGTCGAGCCGCCAGACGCCCCGGCTACTTCTACTGGAACGTGTTCCTCGTCATGGTCAGTCAAAGTTCTCCTTCTTCGTCCTTCGTCCTCTCATTGTTTCCGTCAAGAAAGTGAGACCATAGGTCTATTTGGGGTGAATCCGCTCCTTTTTGAATACAACGCTTCGGGGAATGGAGGTGCCACCGAGTCTTTTTCAGACTTAAATCTGATCAGAGCGGAAAATGGGCAAGCCTGTTCCTCTCAGTTTGGGGGCTGGGGCAAAAGACAGAACGTTGTGTCTTTTCTTCCTTTTTACAGCAGAAACAGTTGCCGTCGCGGTTAAATTGTGATTTTTGCGTTGTCTTTTGACCACGACATGTCAATCTTCGAGAATCAGAGAAAGGCTTGTAGTTTCCCTTTCTAGCTGCAAAGGTTATTCCATTCCAGCTTCCCATACACTCTTCCTTTGTCACTAAATCTGAAGAAATTGCCTGAACCAGAATTTCTGACTGCAAATAACCTTGATTTGCGAGTGCCATAAATATGTGCAGATGAGGAGACACTGCAAATTACAGGGCGACTTCCGAAGGTCACATGGCCGCCAATTATTTTCTGGGATGAGGGATAAATGCAATAAAGTTGTGGTGAAGAGTTCTGGACAAAGATGGAAATAGTCACACAGAGCAAGGACATGTATATTTCTCCTTGTCCAGAATCACAACGCCAGAAACTGTAATGTTGTGTACTGTTTACATTCTGCACCTGAAAATAACAATTGCATCTCCACTCCCAGATCTAATGTTTGTGTGTTGTACCCCAGTAGAGAAAAAAACTTTACGTTAGGAAATGTCAGATCATAGGTGTAGTCGTAGAAACCTCAACAGCAAAACAACTTGGGTATGTTGTACTTGTAACTCCCTTGTGCAGTTGCATAGACGAAGGAATCCCTGTCGAGGTGAAACCTGAACCCAACAGTCAGTTCTTGAGACTTAAAATAATGTTTATCTTTAACTACTGTTCATTCCAGCAAGTCATTGATCACAATCGTCCAAGTGGTGAAACTAATTCTCCCATTCACAGCAAACTGGCCAGCCATCTGCGATGTCCAGAAGATTGTTGATGGCCGCACAAGTCTTTGTTCCCTATCACTGCCACGTAGAAAAATATCCACCTTGGAAACACAGAATCTCACTGCCTCAAGAACAAAAAGCCACCTCCAGAAACAGAATCTCCAGCTCAAGTGACAGGGGCGAACATTCTGCAAAATGAGTCTGTTGGAGTCATCCGAAACAGATCCATTGGTCAGGAGGCCTTGAATTAGTCCTTGTGCTGTCTTATCATTTTATTTTCATCCACGTGCATTTTAATTGTTTTCGTATTTTGTGTACTTTCTTTTATTTTCAGTTTTTCATTAGCGCATTATCCTTTGCTACATTCGCCGTATCGCCAGAGCTGCCACAAAATCGACTACAACTGTCCTTCACCTTGCTTCTCACTTCCGTCGCGTTCAAGTTTGTCATAAATCAAAGTCTCCCTAAAATCAGCTACTTAACCTACATGGTGAGTTAGGACAGAAGGGAGTAGATATGAACAATGGCTTCCATCCTGCAGTTTGCAATTGATACCAAGTGTTAACGCCTAAGGCTGCAAATCACAAATGTTCAAGCCAGTACACACTTTGCTGCAGAGGGTTCCAACACCCTCTCTTTGTACTGGCTGGACATTTGGCTTCCTCTTCATTTGGTTCTTGAATGTTACAGACAGTTACTACTGTGACACTACTAATTGTGCCTGTGCCTGTGCTGCAAATACTCAGGTTTCCTGCTGAATACATGAGTAAGGCTAACTGCTTGCATCACCTGTGTGTTCTTGTGTTTTGTGTTTGCCCATGTGAAGGAGAAATTTGAAACATTTCATTTGGCTGACAAGTTTTTTGCACAGGTCAGCTGCATCATGGAATGGACACTACACGTCATCTACGAATGTACATGTACCAGGTCTCTCAGTGAACAGTGGTTTCTTTGGTATTTGGCACAAGCACTTCCCCATTTGTGGTTTCCAAGGCAATTCCCACAAATTAGACTTGAAATCCATTGATGTTGGCTCTACAACATTGGACAGCCTATTCACATCCAAAGTTAATTTCCGGTAATTTCCGGAAACAGTTCTGACGCGGAGTTTCCAATGATTTTCTAGTCTCCTTTGTTTGCTGGAAAATTACAGCCGGAGATTCTGAAACCTCCAGGAAAGTGGTTTTGCCTGAACACGGGGAATCAAAACAACACTGAGTTCTTGTACTTGTAATTCCATCAAAGAGACCTCTCTATGAACAACTGAGCAGACACCACATGTGTACACCCTAACAATAACAGCTCGGCAAGCCTTTACACGTTTTGCTCTCATTGTTTGTTGGAGAAGCAAAATGCGTAGACTTCCGCAACGTGTAAAACAACGACCAAACTACCCTCTTGTGGCTGTTTTCGTTTCAGTTTTTCATCAGCGCCCTATCGTTTTCGACCTTCGCTGTTTCGCCCGAGTTGCCACAGAACCGGCTACAGCTCTCGTTTACCCTGCTTCTCACGTCTGTCACCTTCAAGTTTGTCATAAATCAGAGTCTTCCAAAAATTTCATATCTCACCTACATGGTAAGTGCGTCAACAATGCAAGTGAAACTCGTCCTGTAGATTTTGATCTCCTGGTTGGAAATCATGAACAGTTTTCCAAACGAGAGGGCTGCCCGTTCTGGAATGCTTCAGATCTAGGCTGAACCACACATCAAAAGTAGGTCTCAAAGAACAGATGCCTGACCTTAATGCGTGCGCCACAATCTTAAAAGGACAGGTTTCACGATTTTATTCTCATCATAATGTCCAGTGAACACCACACATGTCCTTCGAGATTTTGCGAAATCCTCCATTTTTTGTAACTTACACACACTCTTGCGCCTTTCGTTTCTATTCAATGTTCCAAATTTTAACAAAACATGTGGAAACAAGTGACAGAGAGATTTGAAGTTGTCAC
>JAAUYG010052999.1_pt1 | contig 10699 bp, 7 predicted proteins | sample 7278091 | NCBI WGS metagenome assembly JAAUYG01 (sample SAMN14350201, study PRJNA611818) | marine sediment metagenome | isolation source: surface marine sediment (0.6m) | place: French Polynesia: Moorea | collected 2018-08
CCGCTCGCAGACCTCGAAGAGCTTGGCGACCTCCAGGGTCTCCTCGTGCAGGCTGAAGCTGCCGGCCTCGACCTTGGACAGGTCCAGGAGGTCGTTGATCAGGCCCAGCAGATGGGTGCCGCTGTCACAGATGTTGTCGATGTAGCCCTGGTAGCGGGCGTTGCCGATGGGCCCGAAGATCTCCGCCTTCATCGCCTCCGAGAAGCCGATCACCGCGTTCAGCGGGGTCCGCAGCTCATGGCTCATCTTGGCCAGGAACTCGGATTTCGCCCGGTTCGCGGCCTCGGCCTCCTCGACCGCCCAGGCCAGGCCCTCGGCCAGTTTCCTGAGCTCCTCGCGCTGCTGCTCCAGGCGCTCGCGGTTCTCCATCAGCTCGGCCAGCTGGCCGCGCAGCCGGTCCTCGCTGTCGCGCAGCGCCTGCTGGGTCGCCGCCTTCTCAGTCACGTCGGTGAAGGTCTCGACCGCGCCGCCGTCGTTCAGCGGCCGGTGCATGACCTCGATCACCCGGCCGTCGGGCAGCTCCAGCAGGTAGCTGCTCTCCGAGCGCCGGCTGGCCTGCTCGAGCCGTTCCTCGATCAGGGTCTGCCACCAGTCCTCGGACTTCGCGCCGCCGCCGAAGCTGTGCTCGATCTGGGCCCGCATCGAGACCCCGGGCTGGATCAGGGCCTCCGGCAGGCCGAAGAGCTCGCCATAGTGCCGGTTGCAGAGCACCAGGCGCTGCTCCGAATCGAAGACGCAGAGACCCTGGGCCATCTGGGCCAGGGCGATGTCGAGCTGGGCGTTGATGCTCTCCAGCTTGAGGTTGGCGGTCTCGGCGGCGCCCCGGGCGCGCTGAAGCTCCGCTTCGCGGCGCTTGAGGTCCGTGACCTCGGTGAAGAGGCAGACCGTGCTGCCGTCCGAGGTCCGGTGCTCGTCGATCAGGATCCAGCGGCCGTCGGGCCACTGCCGCTCGACCTGGTGGGCCGGCATCCGATGCTTGGCCAGGCGCTTCTCGAGCCGGCCCTCGACCGTGGCCCGCTTGGCGCTCAGGTCCAGCTGCTCGATCTCGCGCCGGGCCAGGTCGGCGTAGCTGGTGCCCGGCTGGGCGATGTCCTCGATCCCGGGATAGAGCTCGAGATAGCGGGCGTTGCAGATCACCAGCCGGTCGTCCGGGTCGAAGAGGATCAGGCCCTGGGACAGGCTTTCGACGATGATCCGGCGGGTCTGCGCCGAGGCCGCGCTGGCCTCGCGCTCCGCCTCCTTGATCCGCGTGGCGTCCAGGATCACCCCGTCCCAGAGCACGGAGCCGTCGGCCCGGCGGTGCGGGCGGGCGATGGCGTGGGTCCACTTCTCCTCGCCGTCGCGGGTGATGATCTGGGCCTCGACGTCCCAGAGGCTGAGCTCGCGCGAGGCCTTCAGCAGGCGTTCCCGGAAGGTCTCCTTGTAGGCCGGCCCATGGCAATCGAAGAGGGCGTTGGGGTTGCGCAGGATCTCCCGCGGCGTGACCCCGAAGAGGTCCTTCACCCCCTCGCTGATGTAGGTATAGCGGATGTTGCCCTCGGGCGTGACCAGGCGCTGGTAGACCACGCCCGGGATGGTCCCGGCCAGGGTGGCAAGGCGCTCGTCGGCGCGGCGCAGCGAGCGCTCGTTGGAGTCGTGGTGGATCAGGAAGGCGGCGAGGTCGGCAAGGGCGTCGAGGAATCCGAGATCCTCGGGCCCGGGGGCGCGCGAGGCCTCGAAGAACAGGCCGATCGACCCCAGCACCTTGCCCTCGACATCGCGGATCGGCTGGGCCCAGCAGGCGGCGAAGCCGCTCGGCTCCGCCAGCTTGGCCAGCTTCCGCCAGCGCCGTTCCCGGGCCAGCTCCTCGGCGATGACCAGCTTGTCGCGGCAGACCGCCATGGTGAAGGGGTAGGCGGGCGCGTCGATCGGGATCTCCTGCAGGGCCGCGCCAAGCTCCGCAGGCAGGCTGGGTGCCGCCGCCTGGCGCAGGGTCGCGAAGACCGGCTCCAGCAGGTGGATCGTGCAGCGGGCCGGGCTCAGCGCGGTCTCGCAAATCAGCGCCAGCTCTTCGAGAACCGTCTCCAGGGCCTCGCCCTTGGCCGAGAGCTGGAACAGGGTGCCCTGGCGTCGCAGCAGCTCGGCCAGCGGCGGCGCCGGACGGCGGCCGCCGCGGTTCCGCGCCCCAGGCGCGGCCACCTGCGGGGGGGCGCCCTCCTCGCCATGCTGCGGCCGCGGCATGTCATCCGCAGAACCGGGGTCTTCCGTCTCGACCACTTTGCTCCCCGCCGTGTTTCTCACCAAGCCGAGCGATGCCGGGCCGGGCTCCGCGCGCTTGCCGAAGCCGCGTCGGGATCGGTCCTGCTGCCGCGTCGTCCTCACCTGCCGTGACCTTGCTCGGGCCTGTCCAGCCACTCCCTGCCTCACCCGAACCGGCCGGTGGCCGTGAGGATTGGGCGTTCAGTAAGTTCAAATTAACAAGTAAATTAGGCGTGATAACTTAAGGAAGTCTTAGTTACCGTCAATCCTTTCTAAATAAAAGCTAAAGTATTTAATTTGAGCAATGAAATGAGGACGATGGCTCCTCCTGTGGTTCCAGGCTCAGGGCCCTGGCGTTCTTGGGGCGGCAGCCGTTACGCGTACTACCCGGTCAAGCTGCGAGGTTAGGTGGCAAAGGCCACAAGACTTCAGGACGACCGTGACGGCTTGGTGCCGGCGGGCTCTTACCCCAAAGAGTCCGGGTTGAGTTTTGCTTGGTTAAGACTTTGGTGTGTAAGGGTATTTAGGCCAATCTTAACTAAGCTAATATAATTTACTCAAGTATCCAAATAATTGTTTCGGGGTCTGGATGTATTCTTCTGGGTTGATGACGCTTGGCCCTGCCCCAGGACCTCCGGTCCGGCGCGACGGCTGTCCGTTCCGCCGTCGAGGTTCCCGTCGCTTGAACCCGCAGGTCCCGTCGGTCCTCGCGGCCGCTCCGCTCGACTGATCCGAAGGCCCGCAGGATGACGCCCGAGGCAAGCTTCCGAAAGCGTGCGCTTGACGCCCTGACCATGCTCCTGGTCTCGGGGCTGTCCCTGGTCCTGCTGATGTACATCGGATTCGGCGAGGCGCAGCGCACCTATCAGCAGTTCTACCTGGACAAGCTGGTGGCCCAGGCGCGCGTGGTCCAGAACACCATGGAGGCCTATCTCCGGCCCGGGCTGCCGCTCAAGCAGTTCGTCGGCTTTGCCAGGCTGACCGAGCCGATCCTGGAAGCGGACCCGGCGGTCGCCGCCATGACCACTTTCGACTTCAACGGTGCGCCGGTCTTCAGCAGCGGCAGCGCGACGGCTGCGCTGCTCGACAAGGCGCCGAGGATGGCGCAGGGCGATCCGGGCTACGAGCTGCGGGAGAGCCCGGCGGAGTACCAGATCGTGCTGCCCCTGCGGAACAAGTTCGAGACCGTGGGGCGACTGGCGGTGATCATGCCGCGCGCCGTGGTCGAAGAGCGGGTGGCCGAGGGCTTCCGGCCGCTCTTGGCGGTGGCGCTCGGGCTTTCGCTGCTCTTCGCGCTCTTCGTGTTCTTCGGCGTGCCCAAGGCCCGGTCGCTGCGGGTGCCCTGGCTGCAGATGGCCTACGCGATGACCTTCCTGACCATGGCCGCCGCGGTCATCTGGACCCTGGTCTCGCTCTACTCCGATGGCGCCCAGGTCAAGGCCAAGGCCCTCGCCGATTCCCTCGGCCAGCGGCTCTCGGATCTGGTCGCCTTCAACATCGACATCGGCGAGATCGGCGGCCTCGACCGGACCTTCGGCGACTACATCCGGCTCAACCCGGACATCAGCGCGGCCGGCCTGACCGTGGACGGTCGGGTCGTGATCCATACCGACCCGGACCAGGTCGGCCGGCCCTGGCGGTCCAGCCGCAGCACCTACGAGTACGTCGTCGACCTGACGCCGCCCGGAAGCCCGCGCGAGATCCGTGTCGCGGTCGCCCTGCCGACCGCGCTGATCTACCGCCAGATCGCCCGCAGCGTGAAGAACTTTGCCGCGCTCTTCGTCGCCTCGGCGCTCTTCGCCGGCCTGTTCCTGCAGCTCGCCGGCTCGGTCAAGCAGGGCGCGCAGGCGCCGGAGGCGCCGCCGGATCCTGTGGAGCGGCGCCGGCACCAGTCCCTGGCCTTGAACCTGCTCAAGCCGGTGTTCTTCGCCGCGGTCTTCCTCGAGCACCTGAACTACGCCTTCCTGCCGCAGTTCGTCTATCAGGTGGTCGAGGCGGCGGGCCTGTCCGCCGGCTTCGCCTCGGCGCCCTTCATCGCGTTCTATCTCTGCTTCGCCCTGGCCTTGGTCCCGGCCGGCCACTTCGCGCAGCACCATTCGCCGCGGCCCCTGATGTACCTCGGCATGCTGCTGGCCGGCGGCGGCCTTCTGCTGCTCGCGTCCGACGGCGGCTTCGGCCTGGTGGTGGCGGCGCGGGCGCTCTCGGGCGCCGGCCAGGGCATGCTGTTCATCGGCGTGCAGTCTTACATCCTGGCCATGGCGCCGCCGGACCGCCGGACCCAGGGCGCGGCGATCATCGTCTTCGGGTTCCAGGGCGGAATGATCGCCGGCATGGCGATCGGCTCGCTGCTGGTCACCTACATGGGACCGGCCGGGGTCTTCCTGCTGAGCGGCGTCATCGCCTTCAGCCTGTCGGTCTACGCGCTGACCCTGGTGCCCGCGGTGCCGCGCGAGGAGGTGCAGGAGGCACCCATCGCCCTTTCGCCGGGTCAGGTCCTCGCCAACATCGGCAAGGTCCTGCGCTGCCTGGACTTCCTCAAGACCATGCTGCTGATCGGCATCCCGGCCAAGGCGGTGCTGACCGGCGTGATCATCTTCGCGCTGCCGCTCTTGCTGTCGCAGTACCGCTATGCCCAGGAGGACATCGGCCAGATCATCATGGTCTATGCCGCGGGCGTGGTCGTCGCCAGCCTCTTCGCCGCGCGGGTCGTGGACCGCACCGGGCGGACCCAGGGCGTGCTGTTCTTCGGCGCGATCGTCAGCGGCCTCGGCCTGTTCCTGATCGGGCTGATCGGCTGGTTTCCGGGCGCGGCCGGCGTCGGCGGATCGTCGCTCGTCACCCTGATCCTGGTCGTCGGCGTGGCGACGATCGGCATCGCCCACGGCCTGATCAACGCGCCGGTCGTGACCCACGTCGCCGATTCGCGTCTGGCCGCCCGGGTCGGGGCCAGCTCGCTGACCGCGACCTATCGTTTCCTCGAGCGCCTGGGACACATCGCCGGTCCCATGATCGTGGCGCAGCTGTTTCTGATCGGCGGGCAGGGGACCCAGGTGCTGCTGTGGTTGGGCAGCGCCGTCTTGGCCTTCGGGATCCTCTTCGCCCTGCTGTCCCCGCCCGGGCAGGGGGGGCCTGCCACTAGGGAGATCGCAAGATGATGATGTCTTTCACGAACAAGCGGCCGGGGGCGGCCGCGTTCATCCTTTCGGCCCTGCTGCTGGTCGGGGCCTGGAGCGGTTCCGCGCAGGCGGCGCCCGGCTATGAGGCCTGGTTCACACCGGCGGAGCAGAGCCTGCGGGCCTGGACCTTCGTCGAGGTCGAAGGCGAGGACACCCAGGTCCTGATCCGCCACAAGGAGCCGATCGCGACCGGACCGGTCCTGCCGGTGATGGTCATCTTTCCGCGGCCGTCCTCGGCCTATGACATCGCGATGAACAAGATTCTCAACGTCTTTGAGGAGAAGGAGATCAATGCCGAATTCCTGCTCTACAACTTCGAGAAGGATCACGGCAGCGGCAAGCGGGCGCTGAAGGTCGCCGAGCAGCGGGGCTATCGCCTGATCTTCGCGATGGGATCGGAGACCACGGCCTGGCTCTGGAACAACTATCGCGGCGGCGCGGTGCCGATCGTCTCGGTCTGCTCGAAGGACCCGGTGGTGCTGGGCCAGGCGCCCAGCTACGAGGTCGGAACGGGCAGCAACTTCGCCTTCACCTCGCTGAACATGCCCATCGAGGTCCAGATGGCCTACGTGAAGGAGCTGAAGCCGGACCTCAAGAACCTCGGGATCCTGGTCAACAGCAAGAACGTCAGCGCGGTGGAGACCCAGGCCAAGCCGATGAAGCGCTATGCCGAGCGCCTCGGCATCCGGGTGCAGGAGCTGGCGGTCGACAGCCCGGAGGCGGCGGCCGAGGAGCTCGAGACCCTGGTTTCGAAGGCCGTGGCGGTCATGCGCAAGAACGATCCGACGCTCAGCAACAGCGCCTTCTGGATCACCGGGAGCACGGTGGTGTTCCGCGAGATCGCGACCATCAACGGCAATGCGGACCGGGTGCCGGTCCTCAGTGTCGTTCCCGACGTGGTCATGCCCGGCCCCAACAGCGCGGTGCTCTCGATCGGCGTCAGCTTCGAAAGCAACGCCCACCTGGCGGCGATCTACGGCGCCGACGTGCTGCAGGAGCGGGTGGAGGTCGGCGATCTGCCGGTCGGGATCGTGTCGCCGCCGGACATCGCGATTAACTTCCTGAAGGCGCGCGAGATCGGCCTCGAGGTTCCCTTCAGCTTCTTCGAGAGCGCCAGCTTCGTCTACGACTACGAGGGACGGATCGTGCGGGACAACGGGAAGCCGGTGCGGAGCAACGCGGCCGGCGGCAACCCGGTCGCAGCCAAGCCGGAATAGGGCCGGCCGCCGGTCCTGACGCGTGGCCGACATGCTGGCCGGGGCCGGGCCGCGGGAGTGGCCCTAGTCCCTTCAGCCGCCCAGGGTCACGAGCCCAGGGTCACGAGCCCAGGGTCACGAGCCCAGGGTCACGAGCCAGGACACCAGTAGCAAGGCCAGGCAGATCGCCGCGACCAGGCAGATGTCGAGGATCGCCTCCGCGGAGCGAAACCGCAGGGCGAGCCTCTCGTGGGCCTCGGTGTCTATGTCGTGTTTCTTTGCTTCCACGGTCGGAGACTTATAGTTTGCAGGACGCAAATGAAGTCCTAGGTATATTGTCTTTTACTTTAGAAAGCAGTTAAATTCGTCACTCAAGAAGCATGAATTATTTGGTCAAATAAATATTGATTTGACCGCTTCGGTGGCGCAACGCCGGGAAGGGAGCCGGGCGGCCCTTCCCCGGGGCTGGACACCGGAGCGCCGCTTCGTCGACCGGGCGTGGCCGACCCGGCGTGGCGAGCCTGGTCCGGCCGTGCTCACGATTTGATCATCGATAGGGCACTGGTACCGTGGTCCGGCCATGGCTATCGTGTCGTCTCCAGCAGGGAGGTGACACTTGGAACAGGTAGGCCGGAAGTTGCGCGCTGAGATCGAGCGGAACGGGGAAAGCCTTTACGAGGAGTTGGCCAACGCCGTGACCCATGGCATCGGGGCGGTGCTCTCGGCGGCTGCCTTGGCTTTGATCGTGGTTCTGGCGGCCTTCACCGGCAGCGTCTGGGCGATCGTGACCTCGGCGATCTACGGCGCCACTCTCTTCCTGACCTACTTGTCCTCGACGCTCTACCACGGCACCTGGCACAGGGCGGCCAAGTCGGTGTTCCTGGCCGCCGACCACTGCGCGATCTTTCTGCTGATCGCCGGCACCTATACGCCGATCACCCTGCTGGCCTTTCCCAAGCCGTTGGGCTGGGTCCTCTTCGGCGTGATCTGGGGCATGGCGCTGCTCGGCATCGCCGTCCGCCTCTGGTTGGGCCGCCTGCACTGGTTCCTCATTCCCGTCTTCCTGGGGATGGGTTGGCTGGGCTTTCCCTGGAGCGAAACGATCTTCGAAAGCCTGGGAACCGGCGGCGCCTGGCTGCTGCTATCGGGCGGCCTGGCCTATACCACGGGCGTGGTGTTCTTTCTCTGGCGGAGCCTGCCCTTCAATCACGCGGTCTGGCACCTCTTCGTGATCGGCGGCAGCGTCTGTCATTTTCTGGCGATTGCGATTTATGCGCTACCGGCCGTGGCAGGTTGATCACAACCTGCCGCGCGGCCGGCTACGCATACTTGGCTCGCAAACTCGGGGTCCTTCCTGGATCCTGCGCAATGCCTCAGAACAGCGCGTAGGCGCTGAACAGCGAGGTCTGTTCGAGTAAAGCCCATACGAGAAGCACACCGGCCACGACGGCCGCAGCCTTCTCCAAGACTTGTTCTGTCGTGCTCATTCTTCTCCCCCAGTTGGTCTCCATCGCAGATCTGCAGCCAACCAGGATTACATTTAGCGCAGATCGGGTAACTTGTTATTAACTATATTGGGCTTGTCACAGAAATCCTGCGTTTGTTGCATTTCCGCCACAGGCTTGACGTTTCCGCCACAGGGTTAAGTTTCTTAAGGGGGCTGCAACCTTTCGGCGTGCTCCCCGCTGGGGTTGGAGGGGTGGGGCAGAACCGCCGCGCGGCCTGTGGCGTTCAGGTGAGGATCGATGGCTGACTTCGGCAAGGCGGCGGCCGACTACGCAAGCTTCCGGCAGGGCTTTCCGGCCAGTTTCTTCGCGCGGCTCGAGGCCCTCGGCATCGGCGGTCCAGGCCAGTCGATCCTCGACCTCGGCACCGGTACCGGGCTTCTGGCCCGGGCCTTTGCCGCAGCCGGCAGCGAGGTCACGGGGCTGGACCGCTCCGAGGCCCTGCTGGCCGAGGCCCGGGCCGCGACCGAGGCTGCGCGCCTGGAGGTCGTCTACCACCTGGCGCCGGCGGAGGACACGGGCCTGGCCTCCGCCGGGTTCGACCTCGTCTCGGCGGCGACCTGCTGGCACTGGTTCGACCGGGCGGCGGCGGCGCGGGAGGCCTTCCGCCTGCTCCGCCCGGGCGGCCGGCTGCTGATCGCCCATCTGGACTGGCACGGCCTGCCGGGCAACGTGATCGAGGTGACACAGCGGGTGATCGACGCGCATTCGCCGCAGGCGAGTGGCGGCCACCGCACCTATCGCTTCCCCGACTGGCTCGACGACCTGGAGGCGGCCGGCTTTCGCGGCTTCGAGGCCTTCGCCTACGCCGAGCCTCTGACCTACGCCCAGCGCCTACGCCGAGCCTCTGACCTACGCCCAGGACGCTTGGCGGGGGCGGGTCCGGGCCAGCGCCCGGGTCGGCCCGGTCATGGATCCGGCGACCCTGGCGCGCTTCGATGCCGCGCTGGCGGCCGAGCTCAGCCGGTGTTTCCCGGCCGACCCCTTGGCGGTCGATCACCGGATCTTCGCCTTGATCCTGGAGAAGCCGCAGGCGACATGAGGCGCTTGCCCAGGGCCGTCAGCGCGGCTCCAGGGTGAAGAGTTCCTGCGGCTCGGAGACGCCGCGCAGGGCGTAGCGCCCCAGCGAGACCAGGCGCGGGCGCGCGGCGGGCGCGCCGGCCGCGAAGTCCGAGGACACCAGCACCCGCTGGTCCAGGTTCCGGCAGAGGCCCTCGATCCGGCTGACCTCGTTGACCGCGGGGCCGACGACCGTGAAGTCGAGGCGCTCCAGGCTGCCTACGTTGCCGTAAAGCACCTCGCCGAGATGCAGGCCCAGGTAGATGTCGCTGGTCGGCAGGCCCGCCGCGCCGCGCTCGGCGTTGAGCGCGTCGATGCGCGCCAGCAGCGCCTCGGCGGCGTCGAGGGCCTGCTCGCCGGCGGCGCGGGAGTCCGCCAGCTTGAAGATCGCGAGGATGCCGTCGCCGACGAACTTCAGCACCTGGCCGTCGTGGGCATGCAGGGTCTCGACCACGCAGGCGGCGTAGTCGTTGAGCAGGCCCAGGAGGGTCTCGCTGGGCGCGGTGTCGGCGATCCGGGTGAAGCCGCGCAGGTCGCTGTACCAGAGCACCGCCTCGATGGACTCCGCGGTGCCGCGCTCGATCCTGCCGCGCAGCACCCGCTGGCCGGCGTCCTCGCCCAGGTAGGTCTGCATCAGGGTCTCCGTGATCGAGCGGGTCAGGACCGCCTTCAGGGCCAGGCAGAGCGTCGGCAGCGAGGCCTCGATCAGCGCCAGCTGCGCTGCCGAGAAGCCGGCCGGGTGGTGCGTGGTCCAGGAGGAGTAGACCGTGTCGAAATCGCCGATCGCCTCTTCGCCGGAGAGCGATGTCAGCAGGACGAGGTAGTCGCTCGCACCCGCCGCCGCGAGCTCCTCCAGGATCGGAAAACGGGGCAGCTCCGCCGGCTGTGCTTCGCCCGGGCGCAGCCGCAGGCGCGTCTCCTTGCGCTCGTAGAGATAGTAGAAGGGGCTCTGCAGCCACAGCTCGTCGGCCGCTTCCGCTTCGCTGCGTTCGTAGTCGCGCTGCGCGATTCCGGCCTCGGCCGACCAGATGAAATTGCTGCCGATCAGGACCGGATGCAGGGTGTCGACGCCGACGGCGCAGCGCTCCAGCGGCACCCCGGCCTCCCGCAGGCGCCGGCAATAGCCCTCGATCAGCGCGCCGCCGCCTTCGCCCGCAAGGCCGGCCGCCACGATCCAGTCGTTGAGGCGGGCCAGCTTCGGCAGGGTCTCTGGTATCGGCTCCGGCTCGGTCATGGCACAGAGATAGCGGTCCGGGGGGCGAAGTTCGAGCCCCTTCCGCGCGGATCGCGCGGGACCCGGCCGGCCTCGCGGGCGGTCAGCCCCCCAGGAAACGGCCGCGGCTTGAGCGGCGGCCCAGGCTGTGGCGGTCGAGGGCGACCGCCTTGATCAGGGCGAAGACCTCGGCCGCCGGCACCAGCTGCAGCTCGTGGCAGGAGCGCGCGGTGATCCGGGCCCAGAGCGTCTCGCCGCCCAGCGCCAGCTTGACGTCGCGCAGCGGGCCTTCCTCGCTGCCGATCTCCTCGA
>JAAUYG010210516.1_pt1 | contig 10699 bp, 6 predicted proteins | sample 7278091 | NCBI WGS metagenome assembly JAAUYG01 (sample SAMN14350201, study PRJNA611818) | marine sediment metagenome | isolation source: surface marine sediment (0.6m) | place: French Polynesia: Moorea | collected 2018-08
AACGCCGGTTATTAGCTGGTGCTGCATTCTCTGCTGCGATAATGCATAAGTTAGGACCTGATGTTCGCTATGTTAAAACAATATAAGGACTCGTCCGAGTCCATAAAATTGGGCATAGCAACAATTATTTATTATATACATGTACTTAGTAACATTTTGTTGTCTTAACTTTACGAATTCAATCAGCTTGTGTATTAGATACCCTTGGACGCCTGTACATAGTAAAATACATCTTGAACCATTTATCATACTAGTCTGATCCTTTTCTCGCATAGAAGACAAGGGTTGTCCCTGGTGATAACCAACTTTGGCATTTATTTTATCATCAGTCATCAACCTTACTGTTGCAATTTACAGTGGTCCCTGCAATTTAGGACACCTCTATTTAACAATTCCCTGCATTTTAAGACCAGATATCAGTGGCACCACTTGTATATTTTCATTATAAACATCCCTCTATTTTAAGACCACCTTCATTTTAAGACCATATTTTGCTGGCGGAATGGGTGGTCTTAAATCGCAGAGACCACTGTAGCTGCTTTTAATTCAAATAACGAATTAATGTTGCTTACCCCCCTGTATTTTTCCCCCTATACCAGTGCCAGCCCATCAGTGAAGTTTGTGGTGGATGGAGCTTCCGTCACCATTCTCAACAACGAGTCTGGCTTCCAGGAGAAGAACGTCCGGGCATTATGTGATGTTGGGCGGAGCACAAAGGGAAAACACAAATATGGCTACATAGGTAAAACCAGCACCAACCATTAGGGAATCTGTGGTGAATAGTACTCTATGTGCATCCTTCATTTATTACTTCGGGTAGCAAAGGGTTTATTTTTCTTCAAACACAATCTCTTTTTCACTGGAAAAAGAGAAGGCCACCCTATTTGCCAAGAAACTGTGGCCACATTAGAGAGGTGGCCTTTGGTGAGGGGGAGAAGTAATTACATTAGTAGTAGCGGAAGAGATTCATGGTCTTATTAGAGAGGGTGGTCTGTGTGGAGGCCACTAAGAGAGGGACAGCTGCAATGATATTATAGTTTTTCAGATATCCCTATTTCTTCTTTTGGCATCTTTTGAACACTTTATAATGTACTCTAAACTTGATCCAGAAACACTATGCTCAACTGTTGCTCAACTACCATCTAAAGCATGAATTGCTGTCTGCTTTGGCGTAACACACTTTTTCCAAGTTACTGATAGGCTGTTGTGAGTGCACTGAGTAACACCAGATAAAAATTTGTTAACATCTAATCTGTTTGGAAGTTTGGTACAAGACAAAGTATGGAATGTTTGTATTAGATGTAGCCAGAGAATGTAAAAGAATTGATCACATTCATGCATCTCCAGGGCCGGTTTTCTCAAAGAAGTTAAGTTTTGGTTTAAGTCAGTCTTAGTCACAATGAAAGGATTGCTGATAACTAATAATAATAATAATGTCACTAATTATATACCGCAATTTTATGTTTGCACACTTCTATGCACTTTGTTAGTCTCTGTATGTTCCCGAGTACACATACGTCTTCAAGTTACATTGTAATGCAAGTCAATAATGATCATGTCAATGTAAGTCAATGATGATCTGATGGAAGTCAAATCCCAACTCTGTTTCTAGTTCACATTGTTTGTCACGACTGTGATACTTTCTTATGTCTCATTCTTTCATTTTAGGTCAGAAGGGTATCGGGTTCAAATCTGTGTTCAGAGTGACAGATCGACCAGAGGTACATTCCAATGGTTTCCACATCTGCTTTGATGTGAACAGTGGGCCAATGGGTTATATCCTACCACACTGGATAGGGGAACCCGAAGACAAGCTATCAAAGAAGTAAGATCCATGGAAATTAGACTAATTATACTGCTACTACATTTAGTTTGGTACTAAATTGCACATTTACTGTTTACAGGACTCGGATTATATAGCAGGTAATTAGTACAGTACTTCTTTTGATCACATTTGTGGTACATAGTAGCAATAGTAGCAGTAGTAGTGAAATTAGTAATAGTAGTAGTGGTAGTGGTAGTAGTATCACTAGTAGTAGTAGAGCAATATATTTAATGGGCAGTTATGGCACCATGCTGCATGCTTATCATGCTTACATTCAAACAATTACTATTTCATCTAACACATACCCTGGCATACATCATTGTACATCACATTGGAGTGCATTTTTGTGACTGACATCTCCACAAATGACAGAACTTCTGCAACTAAAATTGATATTCTTATACAAAAAAATCTGTAATCGGTTATTACTGAACTTTCATGCTGTAGGTGGACGACTCGTATCCTGCTGCCGTTGAAGCCAGAGCTGCAGTCTGTCAGTCAGAGTCAGTCACTAGCGGCGAGATTCCATGACGTTCACCCGTCACTGCTGCTCTTCCTACACAGACTGCGTAACATCATGGTCATTAACAAGGTAAAGAATACTGCTCATATCACGTTGATTCTGTTAAGCGCATAGAACATTTAGATGTATAAACTCTGATATGGTATGGGCCGAAAAACCTGTCTTTCCGGTTTAGTGATTCTTTCAGCTAATGTCTAGGACCTTGCTAACAGGCCTGTGGAAAATCTACTGTGTGCTTAGAGGAAGAGGAATCTTGGCTGTCAAAGTCAAAAGTTGAATCATCACAGACATTCTGTTGGTGAGCTATTCAGAATTTCAGTTATTATCTATTGCCGTTTTCGCCTAGCCCTATTATGTACTGCGTGTAACCCAGTATGTACTCCGTGAATGATGCCATAATGATTGCTACTGAGGGCAGCAGTCATGATGACATTTGAAAGAGGGCGCTATGATGACGCCGGGTCCCTACAGACCTGTGTGCCACGTACACACGTCAGACGAAAACGACAATAGTTAATAACTGAAATTCCTCACAGTGACAATATCTAAATTTGTTCAAATTTATAAACTTGTTCTGGGGTGCTCTTCATTCTGAAACCCCATTGGTATGTTACATTGCTATTTCCTGTATAGTCTTAAAGCAGAGCTTTACAGTGTGACGTATATCTCCCTGAGCCAGGTTGAGGATTACACCCTGAAGATGAAGCGTGAGGACATGGGGGATCACATCGTACAGATCAGTCACAGCCGCGGTGTCGACACCTGGTTTGTGGTAAAGAAAACACTGGACGCCAGCAAAATATCCCTGCAGGTACGCTAGTGTCTCGAACCTCGACAAACCATCACTGCTATCTGTCTGACAATATAAACATAGTCCCTCCTGTTTATAATCTTAAATGGACAACTTCCTACAGTTTCTTGGGCCCATGACCAGCAATGGTTGTTACTAAAATGCAGTACAGTAATGTTGTTTTTGAATTTTAAGGCCATTTGGAGCCCACTCTAATACTATATTGTCTAATGGGCATAAGAATACAATGTAACACCACTGTGTCAAGCAAATCAGCTAAGGTGTACAGTGACACCTGTCTTGAGAGACCACTGCCATGAGAGACCACCTGTCTTGACAGATAACACACATTTTTGGCAGAAGGACCTACACTTTAATATAACATCACCTGTCACCAGAGACCACCTGTCTTGAGAGACCCATTTTATGGCCAATGGGGTGGTCTTTCAAGACAGGTTCTACTGTATTACATTCGGTTTAGTTCCCAGCCCTGAGCTTGACAGGTAAATGGAATGAAATAGTGTACTGAAGGCTTCATATGATTAATTTCACATGTTGCAGGCAAAGTCTGGGGTGGAGGTTGAAGCTACACAGATAGCCATGGCCTTCCCTATGCAGTCACAGGAGAAAGTAGATGCCCAGGTAGGTGTGCACAGGTAGTAGTAGTTAGTAGTAGTAGTAGTAGTTAGTAGTAGTAGTAGTAGTACCGGTAGTAGTAGTTAGTAGTAGTAGTTAGTAGTAGTAGTAGTAGTAGTAGTAGTAGTAGTAGTAGTAGTAGTAGTAGTAGTAGTAGTAGTAGTAGTAGTAGTAGTAGTATTTATTAATATTTATTATTTGGTGTTTATTGAAAGTGTCAATTCCACAAGAGCATGCACATTGAAGGTGCTGTATGCAATACGGCAATTTGAAGCGACGTGTTGAAGAACACTTATCATACTCAATATTGAACACATGATATGCAATCTTGGATGTAACTTCAATGAAATCATGGAAAATGTTAGTGCAGTTGTGCAGGTTCCTAATTGAATGGTGGCTCATTCCAGAGCAGAGTAGCATGTATTATGACCATGCTCTGTTTCGCACCTTTTGACCTACATATAATTCTGCCAGTCCAATACTCACCATGTCCACTGGCTGGAGTCGTCCTGTGATGTGATATGTGATATCGAGGACAAGACTGCTTGACACTGGTCACATGTGACAGCGTCTCCAGCCATCAGTGGCACAGGTTGCTCTACCTGCCCAAGCTTAATCACCAAGACATTGGCTGACGCCCGCGGCACCTTAATCATAGGTGGTTTCTTATCGGGAGTAGCTGGGGGAGGAGATTCCGAAGTTGTGGCATCAGTTGTGGCATCTTTGGTGTCACCAGCGGCTTTACTTACTGAAGTTCGGTCACGGCGTTTCCCAAAGCCAACCCAACCCATGACCTTTTGGAGGGTACCACTGCCTTTCTTTTGGTGTGCTAAGAAAGAAACAGAATCAGCAAATGTGAATCTGTCGTGTCAATGCAGCAAAAAATGTCTTGTGGATGTGATTTATACCTTATTATGTGTTCAAACTACCAAAGATGATTAACCTCTAAAAATACTCTTGCAAACAGTTACTCTTTCACACAAATCTTATTAGTAATATTTAGTCAACAGCTCATGCCCCTGATCTGAATTTCTAAACTCACATCTCACATGAATAATTTTGGTCAACAGGTTTCACTGTATCGGATACCGATACAAATATTAATGCCCAGACCTGCTGTATCAGACTGCCGCATGGACTTTGGGTGAGCCAAAGATTTCAGTGGGCCAGGCTTTTTGTTAGGTCTTGTAGCAGGAGGCAAATCTGAGACAACGATCTGCTTGCGGTAGGAATCCTCGATGGTGGGATCGTACTCGGTGACGAAATGGCCCTGCATGAATTGTATAGTGATGGAGGATTTCCCCACCCCGCCAGCTCCTAAGACAACAACCTGGCAGAAACAAAGAAGACACTATATAGGTAATAATACACACTGTAGATATGGGTAAAGAAAAACATTTCAGTGATGTTATACACATCAACTAAATCCACTGATAAATAAAAGAAAAACTTGTACAGAATGCCTGATTTAACGCATCAATCAGCTTTCTGTAATAAAAAATATTTTTAAAGTCTAGAAATCGGCACAACCTACATTGTTTTACAGTAAACTGTATCCTAGATCAAAAGCAAATCTATCTTTTTCAGAACACTGTGTCACTTTTGACTAGCTTAAACAAGATGTAACGGCTCAGACGACTTCCAGTAATAAAACTAGATTGTTTGTACGTTGAAATTCTACATAGGTTACAATATGGTATGTATTGTAAGGTGTGTGTAATACAGATATGAATGCATGCTTTAATTATACAATAGGTTCTGTGTTGGCACCTCCCCACTCTTGCATACTTGACACACAGCTGGGTTAGAGTTCTTGAAATACTTAAGTCCAAATTTTAATTAATAGTCTGCATTGATATGCGCAATGCTATTGGCTAACATTTGACTTAATCAAAACTTAAGTATTTTCAAAAAGTCTGGACCAGTTTGCATGGGTGCTCCCTTACCTTGTATTCCATGCCTGTACGAGGAATCCTACGCACCAGGCTATGGAAAGCCTCCTGCACATTTTCTCCTGTCTTGGCCGATGTCTCTAGGAAACCAATCCCATAGCCCCTGGCAACAGCTTGACCCTCGGCAGTACTGACGATACGAGTTGACTCCAAGTCAATTTTGTTGCCACACAACACCTGACAATCAGATCATCACCAGATATTACGCTCGGCTCGGGATTTTTATATGTAAACTCTTGGATAGTGAGCATGGAACTTTTAATTGTGTAATGCATTTCAAAATTTCCCAGCTATACTGGTAAAATATTAAGAATTAGTTGCTCAACTAAATCTAATTCAGTATGAGCATTAAGCAATTCAAACTGAGAGTGGTTGAGACATGTACAAATTTAAGTATAAAATTCTAGAACGGAAAATTAATTTTCTGCCTGCATGGTAAAGTAATGATCAAGGTGGGGACTAACTGAAGCTCCAACAATAACCTGGACTGGTCAATTCCTAACACTTCCTAACATGGACAGATCCATGTACCAGGGTCCTGTTCTAAAAATATTTAGAAGTGACTGTGTTATATCTTAATCCAGTGTAATGTGTGAATACTTCACAATACAATGAAACTTGTATGTATATAGACCACCCCAGGGAGACACAAAATGTGGTCTCCATACATAGGTGGTTTTTATATGCAGGTTCAATAACATGGAAATGTACCTCTGTAGACCTGTAAAATGTGGTCTTTATAAGCACGTGGTCTTTATATATAGGTGGTCTTAAAGAGCAGGTGACCGTAATTGTCTTACTATCAGTGGTATTTACTATTTCGACATTATATATCAGGTCAAGATAAGCAGAACATAAAGCTGTGCCGATCAATGCCTACCGCAGGTAAAGTATTGTCATCCTTCATAACCCTGGCCCACTCATATATCCTCTGGGCCTCCTCGAATGACGTTCGTTCATCCACGGCATACACGATAAGGAAGCCATCACTCTGTCGTGTGTACTGGTCTCTCACACTGGAGTACTCCTCCTGGCCAGCCGTGTCCAGGACGTCCAGCAAGCAAGTCTGCAAACAGGAATACAGTAGTCCCTCTATTTTACAATCCTCTATTTTAGGACCACCCTTGATCATATAAGACCGCTTGATTTGGTCCCAGAGGGCAATTTTCTGTGTTATACGATCTTTATTTTAAGACCACCTGCAATATAAGACCACATTTTCTGGTCCCATGGGTGGTCTTAAAATAGAGGGACAACTGGATACATTCCACTGGTTTTTATACTACAATGCACAGAAACATGGCAGAACTACTACAATGAACATAACAAAGGATGAGATTATTAAGTGCAGTATTTCAGACTTCACCTATGATTTGCAGCAGAGGATGTACATTTGGTGGTACTTTGGTGGTACATGTACATGTATATATCTTCCAACACCACTTTAAATAAATAATACATAGATTTCCTTTTAATAAATAGTATGGTATAGGTAATGTGTGCCATCATTACACCTACCAAGCATTTCGATGTAATTTTTTTATATATTATTTTGTAATCTTTGTAAGGCATCCAGCTTAAGTTAGCTTCCTTGCTATCTGGATCGCCGACACTTTCATGTGGAGCTATGTTATTAATAATTGAACAGTTGTTATTGTCTTAGATCATGAAAGTGTGAATAAACTATGTATCTATCAATGAGACTAAATGCTCATTATTAAACCATAGTTGTGATAAATGTATGCATAATCTTCCATCCCCTATGAAAGTCATTATGTTCATTATGGAAGACTATACACACCAATTATAACATTAATATAAGGCAAATGGTAAAGTCTTAAAACTGTAAATATAAAGTAAATGTAAACTGTAAATTAAGTTAATATAGTAAAACAGTATGGTGTTCTGAAACGAAGTTTAGTTTTGGTGTCAAACCCTATCACTTAAAGGCTATGATGTTTGGCAGTTTTCTAAAATTTGCAAAATACGGTACAACCCTGGGGGTACAACGTACAGGTAAATTTGTAAAAATTGAGGGTAAAAGTATCACTTCCTTTTGAAACTTTTAACTCCACATATATCTCTTTTAAGTTTGATTGTGAATAGTAATAGTATAGATAATAACATTTCCAAACATAGAATCAATTAAAAAATGCTTTTAATATTTTGCACATGTAATTCAATATATACATGTAAATACAGTGGTCCTGCAATTTAAGACCACTAGTTGAGGCATGAAAATATATGGTCTCTAATTGAAAGTGGTCTTAAAAAGGTATAGGATGTTATATTGAAAATACATGTATAAAGAATAGTGTCATTGATGACATGGCCTTAAAATGGAGGGAATCCTTCAATGGAGGCACGGGGTGTTGAAGCATGAGGGCCACTGTAGAAATGAGACTTCATTTTGAATTATACTTTATGATTTAATCTGACAGACATATACATGTACGTGTATAATAATCACCTTTCCATCATCCACCCAAGACTTGTTCATTAACCTTGATCTGATATTGGAAAGCGCTGTCATTTTGCTGCTTCCGCCATCATAGCCGCTAGCCTGCCGAGTCCTGGATGAGGTCTGGGACTCGGTTTCCACCTCTGTCAAGTCTACATCCTCCACTTCCTCAATCTCCTCACCTCGGACCTCCCGAGATGGAATGTATGTGCAACCCGCGCCAAACTCCAGCATCGTTACAGCTCACACAAACTTAACTGGCAATTAATGGAAGGAAATGATCAAACATATAAAGTTCAAAATGACATGCAGTGAAGCATGTATTTATATAAAACAGATGAACAATGTGTAAAAGACAAGATGCTCACATTGATGACATGAATATACACATGCTGGTAAATTGCAGGAAAACTGTTATTTTTATAGTTAGATGTATGCAGCTTTAATACACCATATAAGTAACTGTGTGAAAACATATATGTTCAATAACTGCATCTATGATTATGCATTTAGCAGTATATAAATGTATATAGCACCAGATAGTATTTGTGCTACTATATATATCCTTAAACATATGCTGTGAAAAAATCAGATTATAATTTAAATACAATTCTCTGACAAGTAGGTTAACAAATGATAGCCAACCCTGATAGTCCTCCTAGCTGATGTAAACATCAATTAGTGTACCCACTGCAGCATGCATGCACCATACCTTTTATTGCTTCAGGTAACACTGCCACATCAGCTGCATGACCACATGACAGATGTTGCAGCTATTTTTATTGCTTACACACAAAACAAGCACCCTACATGTGTACCTGGAGGTCGCTGTACATCCGAGCTATTTACGGTACCAAACACTTTTGACAGCTAGTCTATAGCTGCCAGTTTTATCCAAATCAATAAACTGTATTGACATATTCTGAACAGGTTACCCAACGACACAGATACGCATTAACGCCACTATATTGGACATATTCACTAGAATTTGTAGCTCTTAGATAAGAAGATTCAAGGTTTCTTTACCATGTTTACAGAGTATCTGGGGGTTAATCACTACTTAGGCCATATATGTTTAATTTAGTCCAACACAAGACTGCAAGGATTTTTGCCCCACGCACCCTAAGTGGGCTACTTATAAAATCATCTGGCAAAAGAATTCTAATCGACATTAAGCAATTTGATTCTTCGTCCACTGTAAAACTGACAGCCACCCCTTTTAATTATTATGTCATGCACCAGTTTAATTATTGATAAACAAACCTGCTATATGCAAATGTTATAATATCCGGTTTGTGCATATACCTTTGTGAAGTATAAATGCCCCGAATATTTCTCATCCAGCATAAAATGGCCCCTCTAGATGCTATTTTTGTCGCTTACACATAAAACACACAACGCTTTGACAACCCCCACTCGCACTGTTTACCCCGTCCTTGCAATGACAACCACTGAACTTACGACAGCGTGGTTTTCGCTTTTATACTCAGAAGCATGATTCTAAATATAGCCAGAGCTGCGATTGGAGGGTTGGTGTTCGCGTCACTAGCCACGGCTAAAAATAGAAGAGCACCACGCGCTGCATTTCATGGCATGGTTATATAAAGAGACAGATGCTCACCAATCACGTATCAAAAGACGAAAGACAAGGAAAGCACTTTGAAAGAATATATCTCTGCACTGGACTACCGGGCCGGAATGAAGTGTGTGGTGGTGGGCGATGGAGCTGTTGGGAAAACTTGCATGCTTGTTAGTTATGCCACGAATAGGTTTCCCAGAGAACACGTCCCAACAGTGTTTGACAATTATGCAGGTATGTTAAATAAATAAGTAAATAAAAAAATAAATTAATAAATAAAATATTGTACTAAGTCAAATTAGCCTCTATACTGCCACCTTAAGGAAATCGAATCATATTTCACCTTTACACACCACCATTTGTAAATCCTAAACATTTTATAACCACAATTTGTAATCTATATTTGTCTATTATATATTTTCAGTCACAATTGTTGCTGGAGACCATCCATATACCCTGATGCTGTTTGACACCGCTGGGCAGGTGGGTAATTTATAGATGGAGGATTTGTTACAAGGAAAAATAAATGACTATTCAAAATTTTAATATTTTAGAATAATGACTGAAAAAAAAAACTGACCGTGAAAATATATATTTATATCTGGATGTGCTAGTGTGCACAATGTTGACTGTTATATATACATGTACATTCTGTTTTGATCCATTTTATGTCAAGTGCTTTAGAGCATATGAATAACGTAAAACAATAATTAAAGTTATAAATATTAATTTGCAGCAATGAATCTGCACAGTATGTGCAAGCTTATTAGGGATAAGATATGCATATAGTATTGCAGTCTGGCTTGATCGACGTGTCCGGTGTAATTTTATGGACTCGGACGAGTCCTTATATTGTTTTAACATAGCGAACATCAGGTCCTAACTTATGCATGATCGCAGCAGAGAATGCATAAGTTAGGACCTGATGTTCGC
>JAAUYG010037912.1_pt1 | contig 10698 bp, 7 predicted proteins | sample 7278091 | NCBI WGS metagenome assembly JAAUYG01 (sample SAMN14350201, study PRJNA611818) | marine sediment metagenome | isolation source: surface marine sediment (0.6m) | place: French Polynesia: Moorea | collected 2018-08
AAAAATGACAGTAATGATGATGGCAAACACTTTGCGGGATTTTAGTATGCTGGTATGGCTGTCTGTGACTGGAAAATTGCTCTTTTGATACTCCAAACAGGTGAATTTTGAACCACGCGCGATGAGCACCCGGGTATTGATCGGTTGACACGAGATCGTCGATAGCGATTTATAGAGCACTGATGGTCTCTGTGAAGATATGGATTCTCGGAACTCCATAGACTTTTTTAACAGTTTTTTTGAGGAAGAAATAGGCAAAATTTAGTTGAAAAGGCCGGACATTGACGCACCGCGCTCCGGCAATTTTTTTTTTTTTTTTTGCACCAAGCCAATTAATTCAGCAATACGTTATGGAATTACGTAAATTAATATAGCACTTTTAGGGTTAAGTTCGAGAAAGTGGGATGCAATCCAAGAACCAAGTGGCTATGGAAGTCTCGTACAACATGTGAACAGTCTTTGTGGAGTCAACAAGATGGCCTAGGTGCCTCCTTCTTGACTTAATAACAGTGGACCAAAATATCAGCTGAAAACATGTCAGCGGGTGCGACTTGAACTTAGATGCAACACTGGTGATTTTGATGATGAGGTTGGGCTCCTGGAAGACCCATACCTCTTCCGCCATATCCTCTCCCAAACAAACCCATGAGCCTGGGGGTTGTGCTGGAATGAGGGATGGAGGTTGGGATTGACTGACTATGCATCACAAAATTAAATGTACTGGGTTTAGAGACATCCAAGGATTTGAGATTCTCTCAGCCACTCCAAACAAATGAGGATGACCTAAGTACATGTATATGGTTATACAACTCAAGGTCAGTGACCAGTTGAGCCTCAAAATGAGGGGACAAAGGAACCTCGTAGTCCGAAAAAGATTTGACAAATGAGCTGAGCATCGACACATACTGTTGCATCCAAATAGAATGCATCAACATTAGGTGGTAGAATGGAATCATCAACCACACCAGAGGATGGAAGTGTCCTTGTATTAGTAGTCACCTGACTATCCCAGTCACACGGCACCATAGGAGATTTCCAAGGCAATGCGGAGGTCAGTATTCTCTAGCATATAGTGTACCGCCTACTCCACATAGCTGTAGCCATGGAGGTCTTGAGGTCTTGAGGAAGTGCAGAGAAGCTTAACAAGGTTGTGAGATGTGCAGAACTCCCCAACATCAACAGATGTAGGTAGTTCAAGACCTAACACCACCTTAGAGTTGCTGAGGATATGGTATGTGATACTGGAAACATGGCAGACCCTACTGTCCCTGCATGCTTGAATCATCAGATATGGGGAAATTCCTGACCACAGTGACAGGTTCAGAAATGATGGTACCATGGAGCAGGACCAGCACCAAGGGAAAAGTGGAAGACTGTAGTTTTCACTGTGCCATTCTCTCTTGCTGCAGCATTTGCAGGAGAATGAGACCACTGTGGTGAATCTGATCTTCAATCACTGCTGAGCATGCCGGACTGGTAGGGCTGGTAGCCCATTTCTATCTGAAGTGGTGGGCATGAATAATGAAGATTTGTAACATATTGTAGTATCTTAATGTATTGTCAACCATACTGGTTGCTACAGAACAGCACAACTTTATGTAATTTTCCCCATAAGGCAATCACATTATATAGATATATCACATTGTAGTTTAAAGTATTGTTATTTTGAGTTTGTCCATGTTGTTTACATATAGAGCATGGCTGTAGATATTTCTTAAATAGCCTAGAAAACATAACAGGAGATGTTCATCAAATGAGTTCCATAAGGATGGACCTAAGTACAATAAGCCTTTCTCTATAACATTTAATCTAGCCCTAACTGGTCTTACACAATATGGAATCCTAGTGTTATAATGACATCCTTATTGTTATAACAATATCCTAGTGTTATGACTATGTACTTCATAGTTATAGCTAAAAATTGATAACAACACACTGGGAAGGTTTCTATTGATATACTTGAACATGAAACCATCCAACTGACATCATTGATGTATGTCTATATCAGGAAGTTTTAAAATATCTAAGTACTGGTACACAAACAGTTTACATTATCATTATAATTAACATTAAGGGTTCAGATGTGTCTCACTGGCAGCAATGTACAAAATAATACCATATATAATGTAAGGGTAGAGCAGTGTAATTAGTACCAAGTTTGAAGTACTCTTAATCATTGTTATTAATAGGTACAGATAATTTAACCTTAATATTGATGGCACATTCCACTAAGCAGTTTCGTTTAACATAATTAATGTGGTATACTCAAGACAATCTGGGACCAATATTTAATACACACCAAAAAAAAACTTGGTAACTGCTTCTTTCTTCAATAGTTCATCACCTATCTTTAACACATTTTCACATACTTAAGTTATTAGAGTTAGAGAAACACAACAGCTTTTACTCTAAGCGTGTTTGTTCATGTTGTTAGCACTGAACCATGCAGTCATTTATTAATAACATGTCAGATTAAGATTCTCTGAATCACTATTCACAACATCAAACGACAGGGTTCGAAAACATTATTTTAGTGTCTTTCTTAGTAATACTACTTAAACTGAGCATTTATTATGTCAGGCTCAGATAAATAACTCACTGCTATAGAATTCCTTAATAATTTACAGATGTTGCAAGCTTGTGAATAATTTCCATGCTTCTGCAAGCAGTTCGTCAATTATCTACTACTGGCTACCTATTAAAGGCATTCCCAAAGGCAATGAAATATTAAATTCAACTGCAGTTGACTGCACACGAGCTTGTAATATTGGTCTATAAATAATTTGCAACCTCAAAGTTCATTTGTTCAATACTTCATCACAGACTGTTCCTGAAATGCACTCAGAATACTTTTATCTCAATGTTGTATAAAGCTAGTATATTGTATCTTGGGCCTTCAGTTGCAAAATATTAGAAAGAGCAGTTTATTTTTAGCTCTGATAACCAGAAAGACCTAACCTGGTTTTAATTGCATAGTACAAGTCTTCACCCTGTAATAGGGATTAGATTAGGCAAACCGGTCCCCTTTTGTCAAATAATGTTACCAATGATGCTACAGGTGTCCTTTGAGGAAAGGCAGCATCAAACGCAGCCATGGCAACAATTGCTACCTGGATTAGTGTCCTATACAGAAGAGTCGGTGTCATATACACTGTCGTTTAACAGTGAACTATGTTACATATATATATATAACTCATGTCTTACTCTTGGAAAATGTGGCCAAAATTAAATGTGACGCTTTATATATAGTAGATTCACAAGGAATGGCTTCAGTTATAATGACTGTGACAAGACACGTACTGCCATAAAAGGCATTTACCCCACACTAGCGTCACTTATTCCACCCACAGTTACACGTCATGATTGTGCCACCAATCCACTGCCTGGCTCACATCATGCCAATTTCAGACACTGTAAAATATGTCATTTTACACGACATGGTTGGTTGTATTATAGTGCGATTGAATGTGGTCTTTGAGAAAGTTAATTGCCACAAAATCCCGTGGATGTTCAAGGGAGAAGCACATAACAGGTGCTCGGTACTGACCATGAGTGCAACTGGGCTTTTCTCTGGCATACACGATAGACCAGGAAGTATTGAAAGAGCTCTGCTATTTCAAGAAAGGTGGCCATTTCTTCCATTTTATGCCACAGCATCATTGATTCTAATGGTTGGCAAAGCTGCATAAAGGGGGAATATTGAAAAGTGTGGTGGGGGTGGAGACTGCCATGAAACTGGCAGTAACAGAATGGAGGGAGGAGGGCTGGAGTGACGTGTGTGCTGCCAAAGTAACCCCTGCTCATCCAAAACATTTTATGCTTTATGAGGTTCTGGGCTTTACCCTGAGCCCATTCGCAACTGGGTGAGCCTTTGACAAAGATATTATCCGACATCCTGACTGAAACTTTTACAGTGTGTGGGCCAATAAGCAGGCTAGGGCATTTACTGTAATTCTCATTCTGGAAGAAAAGCTTTGCCTACGTCACATGCAGCACATAAAACCTGGTTAAAGGCCAGATATACTGCTGTCGCCATGCAGCCTCCCGAATGCCACAAAATAACCTGGCAGTAAAGAACTTATGGTTAGGGTGAAAAACTGGACCTCTTCATGAGGTCTAGCTTACAGCTGTTAAAACTGCACAAGTTTTACATAAACTTATCACAAAATATTGGGCTAGCCAGCTTAAGTATCCATAAACCCCAAATAATTTAGCACGCTTATTACCGTTACGTTACAGACTAAGTAGGAATATTAATTTATATACTGATTTATATCGACATACAAATTTGAGTCCCACAATATACTGCCGGTACACCAGCCACATATTAGATGCACTGCTCTCCAGCTTGCAGGGTTTGTTATTTTATATTTAACATTTAATTTTATTGCAGCATTTATACAGTGCTTTAATCTTAGACAAAAATTGTTTAAATATATATGCAAAGAGTATTAAACAGTAGTGGATCCAAGGATTTCAGTATGCGAGCTGAACCTTCAGCTTTCTCAAGCAAAATTTTACATTTAATGGACTTCCAGATGCAACATGTACAGGTATCCAGTACATGTATATGTTTTTGCCATTATACCTCCCTTTCTTTAAAGACCTGTATCCGCCCCTGAGAAAAAAATTATGTTCGTTGATTTATATTGCCAATGATAATTACATTTGTTACTGATGGAAACAAAAAAAAATAAGTAAAAGATCAGAGATTAAAAATACTCTATTCGTAATTAGTCTTATCTAAAAAGTTAAGACATCCAGATTAATCACTTTCAGTAATGTGACACTAAATGTGACTTATTCCTGCCAAGGTAAAAAAACTCCACTGGGAACAAAGGCTTTCCAAAATCCTGGATCAAAAAAACTTTTTGATACTTAGATGTCTTACTAAATTGTATTAGATTTGGTGTTACAGCCTCTGAAGATGGCCAGTGATGGCTGAAAGACTGGAAAGAGTCACCAATTACTGGTATACTGGTAATCCAGTCTCAGCACAGCAAATCTTCATGGACTCACCATGTTCTGCATGTTCACTGATACTGTGTGTTCTGAGATAAGGTAATCAACTAACTTCAGAAAAGGCAATTAGACTGATTCAACTATTCTGCAAAGGTTTTTGGTCTCAGTAGGTCATTGTGGGTGCCATTAATTGAATTATCATTTGCTCTGGGCCTAAAAATTATGATATCATAAAGCACCCCACTGAACCACGGGATACAGATCGTGTTTATCAAATAGGAACCGTTATGCCAGTGGTCGACTCATAGAGTAACCATGTGAGATTTCAAGAATCAACATTGGTCTTTGTGGTGCAACAGTTATGATCTTACACTGAAAGGACATTAGCTGTCACCGAAGCGCACTACACAGGTGATTTAATGCTTTAGGAAGCTAATTATGCACAATAAGTTGATTTCTGTACTACATGTACAATGCATTCTGTACTAGATAAATATCTCCATTTATTTGAAAAAAATTTAATAGTGGATTCTAGGCAAATACCGACACTTCTCTCTATTTATGGATGCAAAGGTGAATGACAAGAACTTGTGCAACAGGCAATGAAGTAGACATAGTACAGTACTTTTGATAGGTTCTCTAAAATGAATACTTAATTTCATCTGGAAGCCGAAAGGGGTCAAGTTTGGTAACACTAGATATACAGGTGAAAGAAAAGCTCTTTATTTTGATGTACAATGTACATATAATCTTCATAAATGCTGTTAAACATTAAATATACATACTGTATAAATATGAACCCTTCTAGCGCTAATCGTAACTATATTCATGGTTACAGCACTACTACACACTGCCTATTGGGATTGTAGTCATCTGAATAGCACCTTTCATCACTGCAAATCGCCCTTCACTACTGCAAATCCTAGCGGTAGTCTGTCCGAGTCCATTACCTTTCCAACCCCAGCGTGACCCACGCATTAGCCAATTAATCCGGCCAAAGATATGTAGAACATACTATCAAACCCACTTTCAATTTTGTATTGCAGTGGTTATTTGTCTACTTTGAGAATAGCATCTGTGTTGGAGGGGGGGGGGGGGGGGGGGTGTTAAAACGAGGCAACCATTTATTTGATGGTGATTTTGTTTTAGTTTTGTGGGAAATGAAATGTTGATCAGATGCTGCCCAAGATCATTTGGGGTTAAATTCAAATGAAAATAGGTTTGCTTTTTTTAGCTAAAAACTACAGTAATGATGAAGGTTAAACCTTTTTGGAATTTCATGTTGCTTTGGCTGTCCATGACAGGAATATTGCTCTTTTGATACTGCAACTGATGAGAACCTGGGTATTGATCACTGTTGACAGATCGATTTTTACATCAGTGATGGGGTCTGTAAAGATATGGATTCTCAGAACCCCATTAACGTTTTTAACATGTATTTAGAGGAAGAACTGTGGGAAATTTTAATTGCGATGAACTTAGCATTGCGCAAAAGTGTAAATTCATTACTGTTTGCGAGGGATTTATTTGGCGATTTTCGCAACCACATTAAAATTGCAAAAATAAATACCTGCAAACGTAACTCAGGTATCTAGATAATTAACTAGATCTGAGCTAAACCGTATATATTAATCCCCAACATAGTTTTGTTTCAAAAACGCAAACATAAATCCCCGCAAATATTAATGAATTTACAGTACTTCAGCCAGTAATGCAGCCTTGCGGGATTATGAAAATTATATGGTGCTCTAAGGGTTAAATACTGTATAAATACCATTCTCTGTTACAAGGTAGTTTTTATTCACAGTTTTTACCGATTATTTTTGTAAACAAATCTTGACCCTATAATAGGTATAGTGAGCATCTGATTGTTTCATGAGATTGCGAGGCTATCTTAAAGCAATACTTTAAACCAGCAATATTTCTGGGTTTTTCTGCAATCATTCAGGATATTTTCCAAGAGGAAAGTTCAAATTGTTCCGCATTTTGTCAAATTTGTCACCCTTATCATACCAGGTGGAGGTTACCAATTTGTCAGACATATATAGCCCATACAGGCCAGCCTCAGAAAGCTGGATGTTGGAATCTTTCAAAATAGCATATCACCTGATTAAGCCAGTGGTAGAAACAACTATGGATGATAGAAACTTTATTGACAACCAGGAGCAGATGTTGACCAGTGTCACCACACAGGGACAGTGGCTGTGCAAATTAAGTCAACCTGCTCTCAAAGTTGTAAATTTATGCAATGCAAAAATTTTTGGCCTCGTTGAACTTGCTCTAAAATGTCAAAGATTTAGTGCCATTGGTGTTCTACCTCTCAAGATGATGGAGCTGTTAGCGGGTCAATGGATATTATAACTTTTTGTTTAAGGGCAATTTGTGCAAGCAGTCTGTGGTGCCAAGTCACCAATACATCTGCTACAGTCAACAGGAGATGTAACTGTTGAAACCATTATATTGACAAATTTCAGGCAATGTAATTGTATTGTTACATAACTATTTTGACATTTTGCCACAAGCAGAAAATTTATCTTAATCAAAAGGTCACTCTCTAATAAGGCCATCCTATTTGCCAAGACATTGTGGCCACAATACAGAGGTGGCCTTTGGTGAGAGGGAGAAGTAAATACATTTGATAGTAGTAGTGGCAAAGATTTATGGCCTTATTAGAGAGGGTGACCTCTCTTGAGACTCTCTCAGTGCCACTAAGAGAAGGAGCACTTTTTTTTATTAAAATTCAAACTCAGAACTATAAAAGGCATTCAGGTATGATTTGACATCAATTCATAGTCATGTGTTACTACATTCATCATCTAATTTCTTCAATAAGAGCAAGCTTAAATGATAGTTAAATGGTCTTGGGTGATGTTATGGCCTTCCCAAGGTCACATAAGGGTACATCTATGCAGACTTGCAATCTGAGAATTTATTTATCCAGCTTGCAACCACAAAAGGGGCCAAAGTTTTTTTTTCCCATTACAACTTGGTTGGAATAAACAGCTACGGCCCTTGGTGTGCCTGTTCCATTTATTACTGCCACCCAGGGGACTAATTGGTATAAGGACAAGGCCCTAGGTTTAACAAAATTGTCCCAATATAGCATGGGTCGCTATATTTGGAGGTTCAGGCCTGCTTAAACCCGGAGACAGCATTTATGAAGTAGTGCCGCTTTCAGTTACTTTGCTGAACTATATTTAGAACAAGAGCCGGATCCCTGGAGAGGAAGGTAACAGGAAGACCTTGGGTCCAGACACAGGGCCATCACATAGGGCACAGATTTACAAATATGCCCAAGTCCAGGACTCAACTGATGTCTAGCACACCCAAAAGGGGACATGCCAGTGGTTATCTTGGTTAACTTCATGTTTAACCTGAAGAGTGTTCATACTATAAAGCTGGTGCCTGGACACTTTCAATCACTATATGGGTGCTTACTATATGGGTGCTTGGACAAAGTTTGCTGTATGTCACAGGAGCTGCTTGGTACCTCAGTAATTTGTCACCCTTAACGTACCAGCCGGAGATTACCAATTAGTGAGATATATATAGCTCCTACTGGCCAGCCTGGAAAAGCTGGATTTCGGAATTTTTCAAATACAAACACTTCATTTTTTTGTCATGCAAAAAACACAGACTGTGTATAGCAGCTGCTGGGCCTGGAAGTATTTTTTTTCATATTTCAATAAAAAATATATTAAATAATCATATAAGGGCAGTAAGTATTATCTGAATCTGATTATCTTGTTCTAAGACGGATGCAAGGAAGTGTTTTTTTTTCTTTTGTTTTTTAAACTGTTAATATATAGTGACTTTTTCTTGAAAATATACCAGTATGTATTGTACTGTCTAGTTTATTCAATGCACGTGTGAAAACTGTATCTTATATTTATATAACATACAGCATACAAAGATGTATACATCTGCTAATATAATTATACAATTTCATAATTTCTATTCCACACTCCTATACTGCCAATCAAAATTATCTTCACAATCTTCATTTGGCGGCAACAACTTATAGCTGAATTCATTGTGATCTGAAGGGAGTACCGGCATTGGTGTAGCAATAACAGCTACTGTTCTGACCGATGAGCCCTGTAAATATTTATGTTCAAATATTTCTGTCCAACCCAACCATAGCACCTAGGACAATTTGCACATTATGTCCCTTTCTTCTGCTGAATGTGAATAATTTTCCGGAAGGCAGACACCTGCACAGAAAGCCACAGATAAAGTATCAAAGCACTTTCTGTTGCTACCACATGTCTTCAGGCATCTATATTTAACTTGGCTAAAATACCAAGCATGTTTCCAAGATATATAATGGATGCACATGTACATCCAAATATATGATTGATGTATGTACATGTAGAAGTACCAGTAAAGTATTGTGGCTGTGGAAGCTGGACGTTCCCAACTCATCTTTGATTTAGTATGTCACCAGCAAATTTGACGCCCAGACTCAAAATGACTGGTCTTGTCAGGGAATAGCAGCAACAAAAAGGTTGCTAAAGAAAAACTATGCTACATTTTAAACATGTACATTATTACTATAGTCAGTAGGCGGGCCATGCACGTGTATATACGATACTACAATAGCTATTCTAAATGTTCTAGGCAATATAGGTAAATAATTGCAAGCCCGTAATAGTTCTTTTTAACATGGAGTTTTACCATAGCTGAGAGAGGATGTTACTCCATATCCAGTCTCAGTTACGGTAAAACTTGATGTTATTAACATAACTGAGACCAAAAACGACATCTATGCATGTAGTTCTTTTTGCTTTTTTTAATAGTCATGGAAGACACACTGAATGAGAAAGTTGCATTAAAGTCAATGTACACACCCAGTTATAATAATATATTTCTTAGTACTGGTCTCAGAAGGCCAAAACAGGCAGGCTGCATTACTGATTCCAGCAAAGGTATGTTGTCTATGGTGGCTGGAGAAGAACAGCAGGCACAACCTTGGATCCTGTGGATAGGAAACCACACCCAGGAGGCCTAGGCTGTCAGCTAGCCGCACAGGAGGCTATATCATACATATACGGTACATGTGCAATATATAGTACATGTACTGATAAAATCGAATAATGCTGACCTAAGATTCCTACATTTTTTTTCCTATTTTCAGCATTCATTCCGTTCAGTGCAAAGTGCTTTAAACCAAATGGTTCACTTATGAAAAACAACTTTTTGTTCATTACAGTTTATCCTACCCAGGGCCGGGTCACTGCTGAATGGCTTTGAGAAACCATGCTGTGTGACTATTAGAAGGTGGACATCTAATACAATAAAGATGGTATGATCTCTGCTAAGGCAGAATACTAATTTCAACAGAAGTATACAGGTAGAACTTGTGATTTCTGCATAAAAATATTTACCGATGTGACTTAACCATACTTACATGTACTGGTATTACTAAGTACATGTAAAATCTTCTATACAAAGCAAAAAAAAAAATATTCTTTAGATTATAGTTAAGGCGTATAGTGCACATATTTCGAACTAATAAATTATACACCATACCTGGTACATAATTTGCATAGGGAAACTAAATTAAGCAGTGTCATCAGTTTTTTTTTCAAACCTTTGATAAATTAAAGTACCAATTAATGATGTATGAGCTCTAGTTAATTTTTGTGGGAAGCAACTCAGTTTCTTAAAATATTATTTAAGAAACTGTTTTCACATGTGTATGTTCTAAGCATTTCATGACAAACACAGTTATCG